>Ga0182027_10002071_pt1 | contig 32728 bp, 33 predicted proteins | sample 712E1DmetaG_FD_121300 | JGI IMG/M metagenome (GOLD analysis project Ga0182027, IMG submission 121300) | Permafrost microbial communities from Stordalen Mire, Sweden - 712E1D metaG (Illumina Assembly) | ecosystem: Environmental > Terrestrial > Soil > Wetlands > Permafrost | place: Sweden...
GCTTAAGTCCGCCTTCTATGGACATAGTTTCGATAATTTTTCGTATTGCGTTTTCTTCGTCGACAGTGAGAGCATCAGCCTTGATGTTCCTATCGATTCCGACTTCATCCAGAATTTTTCTTGAGCGAGATATACCGATGCCGTATAAGCAGGTTAAACCTACGTCTAAATGCTTGTTATTTGGGATAGTTATTCCGAGGATTCTCATATATAAAATTATTGTTTTTGCTTGTGTTTAGGATTGGAACAAATAACACGAAGATGACCACTTCGTTTTATTAATTTACAATTAGTACAAATTTTTTTTACTGCAGATTTAATTTTCATTTTTTTATCTAATATGCTAAAGAAAAATATAGGGCTTTTACCCTGTATTTTTACCATATATACACATCGGATTATAATACACTAGTTCAATAAAATATGCAAGACTTAGTTCCTTTTAATAATTCTGCCTTTTCCGCCATATGGATCAAGGAGAACTTCAACTCTATCTCCTACCAATACTTTGATTCTATGCATGCGCATTTTGCCGGCAAGATATGAAAGAATTATTTTACCATCGCCTATATCAACTCTAAATAAAGTATTAGGAAGAGCCTCAGTAATGGTGCCTACAACGACATTTTTATCATCTTTTTGATTCATTTAACTCTTAAAAGTATAACAAAAAACTTATCGGGCGTCAACCTCCCCCCTAATTCACTACAATATTAATTTTCGATAAATCGCTTGGAATATACTTTTGCCAAGGAGGAAAAATTTTGACGAGGGCCGAAGCAATTCCGGGGTCTTGACCAAAGATAGACAAAACGGCATCTTTGGAAATTCCCGGTAACTTTGCTCTAAGTGCATTTTGGTCCGGATTCCAAACAGCATCTATATCACCGGAAAGAGAAAATGAAATTGAATTTGTGTCTTTTGTAATTACTTGATTATTATCGGTAAAGCCAAAAGTAAGTTTACTTAAATTTGAAATTGAAATTTCGTTTAACTCGCTAGCTGAAATATTCGGGAAAGAAATTTTTGTTATATTATCCATAAGACTTTTTTCTTTCAATAAAACAACAGCCAAAGACCCTTCTATCGGTATTGTCGCTTGAGGAGTTTTTGACATAAAATTGTCATCAGTATTATAAGTAAAAGTAAAAGCATCCGGATACAATATGTATCCTGATGGAATTAAAGTACTAACTTGCCTCAACAAATCCTCTTTTATAGCGGTATGGGCCAGATTATCAATTTTGCTTTTAATAACATCATCAAGCACATATACCAAACCGGACATTCCTCCTACCAAAGGACTTTTTAATTTTCCATAAATTTTGCTATATTTCGTAGTCCCTTTGAAAGAACTTATGTAAAAATCCGTTGGCGAACCGTTATATGTGTCTCCAGCAAGGAATGAACTGATATTTACATCAATCTGACCTGGAACAATTTTTTTATTGATTATTGTATATCCAGGAATAGTAACCGTACTACTCGTCTTGTATGCCTTCCCATCTTGATCGGAAATGAAAGTACTTGTTGATAATTTTTGCGGTGTAGTGGCAAATGTATTATACAAAGTAATGCTTCCTGTCGCTTTTATCGATACACTTTTTGTCTCTGTCAGAATCATGTCTTTTGATTCCGTGCTCGGAGTAATCATTATTTCAAAATCAATAGAATTATCGCTGGAGTCTTTTGAAGCGACGAACTGCTGTTTATTACTGAAAGTTATAGCTTTATGTTTGGCGGTTATAGTTATATCGGCTTTTTGAAAAATATTTCCACCCCAATATACTCCGCCTGCAATAATAGCTAGAATAAATAGCAAGACAGTAAGCTTGTGCAATACTTTTGGTTTTGATTTTATTTGAGGGGTTCTTTGTAATCTTTGTTTTCTTTCCGATACATTTTCTATGTATTCTTCTACCTTTTTTTCTTCTTTTTTTTCTAATTCTTTTTCTCTCTCTTTTGCATTTTCTATTTCTTTCAGTATTTCTTCTCTCTCTTTAAAATTAATCAGTGGTTCGGCAGGTTTTACAGGCTGAACAACTTCCTTCACAACAGGAGGTTTTCTTTCCTTATTTATTTTCATGTCTTCTAAAATTCTTCTTGCCATATTATTTGTCCAATTTTCTCTTTATCGCAATAGCTTCTACCATTAAAAATGGATCACAAGATCCCTCGTCAACACTACACATATGTAAAAACTCCGGTCCGTCCAAAGTAACCACATCACATTTATGGTCGGAAACCATTTCTTGAATATATTCTTCGCTTCGCAAAACTTCCGCAAACCAACTTTTAATATCGTTGTCGGCAGTTAAAAAAACAGTACCCGGCAATACAAGCGTTCTCGGCAATGTACTTATGCACGCACGAAATGCTTCGCCCCAAGAATTTTCAATTGATTGAAAAAGCGGTTCAACCTTTTCCTTAAATGGAACTGAAAGACTATTGTCATTGTAAAGTTTAAAAAGTTCTTTTGCGTCACGCAACTCAATTTCGAGTTTTGTACACATATATTTGAAAAATGTATTTTTGCCGAAAGGAAAAGATAAAACCGATTTCAAAACTCCTTTTGTAACTATTCCCACGTCTGTAATCTCCGCACTTATATCAAGTAATAAATATGAATCTGGAGCAATATATTTATGTCTTATCGCCAAAAATGAATCAACGGTAAAAGAAGAAAATGTGACATTTATATGGTGGAATGTTTTTGATAATGTCTCGCGTATTTTATCAAGACACAATTTTGGTGCCAGTGATATTATCATATTCATCTCAAGTAAATTACATTTCTTGCCTAGCGGTTCATTCACGGAATAACCGTTCAGTGACACATCCATAGTATGTTGTTCTATCATTTCCGGTGCGCTATCTAAAGCACCATATTTTGTTTTGTATAATTGAGCTAGACTTGATATTTCTTTTTGAATTAATTCACCAGCCAAACGCTTGGTAAATATAAATGGTTTGTCTTGAGACATTTTTATAACTCTAGTTTCGGATAGATACCAAGGTGATGCAAACACACAAACGATTTCACTCGGTGAACCTGCTTTTTTGTTATATAAGGAGTTAGCGGTTTCATTCAGGGCAGATATCATTTCCTTCAAAAGTAAACTAAAGTCGGAATTAAAATCTTTATCGTCATGAAATTTAATTTCAGTGCGAACAGATTTCATTATAGTTGGAATTCCTTCACCTGAAAGCGGTATACGAACAAGTGCACCTCCGACACTTCCAGAGCCAATATCAAAAACAGCAACAATTTTTTCTTTTTTTGAAGGTGAAAATAAAAATCCCATACTACGTATAGTATACTACAAAACTAAATAAAAAGTTCAATAATTTGTGGAAAATTATTCGAGAACGGCCTTAATTCTGCGAACTCCTTGAGATACTGCTTCTTCTTTTTGAATTTTGAAACGTTTTGGTGCGCCGTTTGGGTTATTCGCGAGTTCTTTTGTATTTGAAACATGAGGACCACCACAAAATTCTCGGCTAAAATAGGCATTCTTTTCATCACCAATCGAATAGACCTTCACAGTATCTCCATATTTTTCACTAAAGGAGTGAACAGCTATTTTTTCCGCTTCTTCCTTGGGCATTTCAACAAAACCGACAGGCAACCCTTCTTCAATTTTTTTATTCACAATTTTTTCTACCGCGTCTTTTTCTTCGTCTGTCATTTTTTGAGGGTGAGTAAAATCAAAACGTAAACGTTCAGAATTTATATTACTTCCTTTCTGTATAATATGGTCTCCGAGTACTTGCTTAAGTGCTGCATTCAATAAATGTGTAGCTGTGTGCAACTTTTTCGATTCCTCACCTGCATCCGCAAGGCCGCCTTTGAACATTCCAGCGGAAGAAGTTCGAGAAAGTTCTTGGTGTTCTTTTAATTTTTTATTAAATTCTTCGATATCAATTACTTTTCCTTTTTCTTTGGCAAGTTCAAGAGTTAATTCAATCGGGAAGCCATAACTTGTAAACAAAATAAATGGATCTTCACCTTTTTCAAACTCTTTTAATCCATTCTCCAATGTTTTCTCAAATTTTTCTTCTTCTAGTTTTAAATTACTTAAAACAAAATCTTTGTTTGTTAAAATTTCAGGATACACGTTCTTATACATCTCAATAACTACTTCTGCTATCTCAGAAGTAAATGATTTCATATTCAATTGCTTTCCGTATCTTACCGCTCTTCTTATAAGTCTTCGAAGTACGTATCCTTGTCCGGAATTGGCTGGAACTATTCCCTTTTCATCACCCAAAATAAAGACGCTGGCTTTTATATGGTCAGCAATAATTCTAAATGATTTCCTTGTATCAACCCAACACTGTTCACTCTTTTTTAAATGCTCATTATCGGATTTGTCGCCATACTTAAGTCCCGATAATTTTTCAATTTTTTCTATTATTGGCCAGAATACTTCTGTTCTGTAATTATCATCAAATCCATTTATTACAGCGAGAGTTCTTTCCAGTCCCATTCCTGTATCTACATTTTTTTGTGATAATTTATCATAACCTCCTTCTTTGTTTTTATTATATTCCATGAAAACATCATTCCAGATTTCAAGCCAAAGAGGGCTGTCATCATTAAAACTTTCTGGTGTTTCTTTTGGGTCTCCTACCCAATAAAACATTTCTGTGTCAGGACCACACGGACCCGTAATTCCTGCTGGACCCCACCAGTTATTTTTATTTGGAAGCTTTGCTATTCTTTTTTCGCTTATTCTTAAATCTTTCCAAACATTAAATGATTCTTCGTCGAATGGAGCACTCTCATCTCCTTTGAAAACCGAAACTGCAATTCTATCCTTATCCAAACCAAGACACTTCGGTGATGTTAAAAATTCATAGCTCCATTTTATTGCATCTTCTTTAAAATAATCTCCAAGTGACCAGTTACCAAACATCTCGAAAAAAGTATGGTGACAATAGTCGCCAACTTCATCAATATCGCCTGTTCTTATACATTTTTGTACGTCAGTCAAACGGACACCTTCGGGGTGCTTTTCACCCAGTAAATATGGAACAAGTGGGTGCATTCCTGCAGTAGTAAAAAGCACGGTTGGATCATTTTCCGGGATAAGAGAAGCCGAAGGAATTATTTTATGCCCTTTCTCTTTGAAGAACTCCAAAAATTTTGACCTAAGTTCATTTGATGTCATATCATTATATTATACTAAAATCGTCAAATTAACAAAAAAAATGAAAAACATTAAGCTTTTCATTTTTTAAAATATACCACCATACATCAAATATGGTTCTGGGGTTTCGTTAAACGAAATATAAAAGGAAAGAAAAAAACGGACACAGCAATTATAATCAATAACTGAAATATTGAATATATGATTGTCCAAATGCCCGAGAGAAACATAAACAGACAGAGCAAAATAACTTTTACCCATGAATTATTCCACAAAATATCAAAATTCTTTTGAAATTTTGTTAACCAATTAGGTTTTTTCATATTTGAGTCTCCTATTTGTTAATTAAATTAACTGATTATTTAATTACTAATATAACAAAAATAATCACAATGTCAAATATTGAAATTATATTTGTTAAGTTTAATTTTTAATTTGAATCTTGAGAGGGATTATCCTTAAAATATTTTGTCTTTTTGAGTTGCTCTTCTACAAACCATAGAACTATAAATATAAACAGAGTGAGCCCTGTAGCGATTATTGCAATGTCATAAAGTTTAAAACCGGACGCCATTCCGATACCAGCTGAAACCCATAAACCAGTTGCCGTGGTGAGACCTACTAATTTTGATTCTTTTGAAAAAATAAGACCAGTGCCGAGGAACCCAACACCGACAACTATTTGAGCTACTATTATTAAAGGATTAAGCCCACTGTAACCGGTGTAATACTTTACCATCTCATTTGAAACAACGACAAACAATGCGGAGCCCATTGAAACGAGAGCATAAGTTCTCATTCCTGCCGTCTTGTGCGCCCAAACACGTTCAGTACCAATAACCATACCCAAAAACAAAGCAATCAATAGAGGAGTAATAATATCTAATGCTGCTGTATTATTAAAAATGTTTTCCATAATATTATTATATCAGAAAATTTAATTTACAACACTTCCACCAAGGCAAATTTCTCCATCATAAACTACAATTGACTGACCTTTATCTACAAGAACATTTTTATCAAAAGTTATTTCTGCTTTATTGTCTTCTTTTATATCAATTTTGCATTTCAACAATTCCCCATGATATCTAATCTGTGCTGTGTAAACTTTATTTTGTAGTTCTAAAATCCAGTTTGTATTACTACATACAACTGTTCTCTGTGATTTATCCTCGCCTTGATTAATTCTAGAGGAAACTGTAATAGTATTATTTTTGACATCTTTAGACACAACATAAAGGGGTTTGTCGTTTTCTGAATGTTTGAATAATGTAAATCCGTGCCTTTCACCAAGTGTGAAAAATACTGCACCATCATGACTTCCGATAACTTCACCATTTTCATTAAGCACATTTCCCTTTTCGGATTTAATATAATGTCGAAGAAAACCCTTCATATCTAAAGGCCCCAAGAAACAAACTCCTTGGCTGTCTTTTTTTACTGCTGTTGGAAGTCCATATTTCAGAGCAAGTTCACGAACTTCGGTTTTTTGTAAATGTCCGACAGGAAAAAGTACATGGGATAAATCATCTTGTGTTAACGTCCAGAGAAAATATGATTGATCTTTTGAAACATCTACACCTTTGCGAAATTCGCAAGGTCCCTGAAAAGCGACGGGTGGGGGCGTGCCATTTTTAGGTACTCCTAAAAATGGGGTTAAGGAGCTTTGAAGAGAGCCTTGCGAATGTAGTACACGAGCATAATGTCCAGTTGCAATATAATCTGCACCGTGAGCTTTTGCAAAATTCCAAAAGACACCAAACTTCACCTCACGATTACACATTACATCGGGATTCGGAGTGTTTCCTTTCTTATATTCCTCAATCATATAGTCCGCCACACCTTTTTTATATTCTTCTTCGGCATCGCATTCTAAAAATGGAATATCTAAGTGTGCGCAAACTCGCATTGCATCACGTCGTTCATCGCGCCAAGTACATTCGATAAAATCCGGCGTCCATGTACGAATAAAAACACCAACGACATTGTATCCTTGTTCTTTTAATAGAGTTGCGGAAACAGACGAATCCACTCCACCCGACACTCCGACAAATACTGTTTTGTTATTGGTATTCATTAAAATATTATTGCTTTATAAAATATAATTGAAAATTAAAATAAGTCTTTGAGAAATGCCTTGGGAGCGCGACGGCGCGAGCACGAGGAATTTTTCAGCAGAAAAATATCCGTGCATTTTGAGAAGAGCTTATTTTAGTTTTCAATCTTTAATTTCTAACACTGTTCCATCTCGCAAATATACCACAAGGAAGCAATCTATCGCTTCCGCTTTCTTCTATCACGAGTTCGCCGATTTCTATTGTGCCTTTGTATTCTTTCATAATATCTTTCAAATTATTTTCGTATGCAATCGAAGAGTATCCGGCAGTATAACCATTTATCAAAATAAATAATGGTTCTGGTGATAATACCTCTTTACACAACTTCATAAGTTCAAGAAAATGTTCTTCAATTTTCCAAAGTTCATCTTTGGGTCCGTGGCCAAAAGATGGAGGGTCCATTATAATTGCATCATATTTTCTTCCACGTTTAACTTCCCTTTTAAGGAAAACCAAAACGTCATCCGTAATCCAGCGTATTGGTGCATCTTTCAATCCTGATAGTTCTGCGTTTTCTCGTGCCCATTCTACGGCTGTTTTTGAACCATCAACATGGCAAACTTCCGCTCCTGCTTTCGCACAAGCAAGTGTTGCCCCGCCAGTATATGCAAATAAATTTAATACTGATATTTTTTTTGAAGCGTAATCTAATGAAGCGCTACTAATTATTTTTTCCATCCATTTCCAATTTGGTAATTGCTCGGGGAAAAGTCCTGTATGTTTAAATGATGTCGGGCGAATTGAAAAATTTAAATCCCCATATGAAATATCCCAGCCTGCCTGCGCAGTCAGGCTTTTTGGCGTGCCATCTTTAGTTATCCATTTAGTTTTATTTCCATTGCGTACGAATTGTAAATCAGCCTTATCCCAAATCTGCGTTTCTTTTCTTTTTTCCCAAAGCGCTTCCGGATCCGGGCGCCTTAAAATATATTGGCCATATCTTTCCAATTTTTCTCCGTTTCCGGAATCAAGTAGTTCATATTCTTTTTGTTTTCCCGTTTTTAAAATCATATTATTTAAGATAATTAGCTATATTACGCTTATGTTCTTCAAATGTCACGGCATAATGCACTTTTCCATCTTTGTCGTGAAGATAATATAAATATGGAGAATCTATTGGGTTAATCGCGGCATTAATTGAAGATAGCCCTGGATTGTTCAACGGCTCATCGGGCAACCCTTTTGTTGTATAGGTAGACTTATCTATATCTACTTGAAGTGGCATTCCAAGTAAAATTCTCTTCCATAAAATACCGGAAATAATTCCAACATCTTCCTTTCCACCTGCTTCACCCTCTAAAATAGAAGCCATTGTGATTATTTCTTTTTGACTTTTTCCACTTTTACTTATTTCCGAAGAAAGATTTTTTGTCTTACTGTCAAAATTATTAGAAAGTTTTTGATCTATCTCATCGGCAGTATCAAGTGGAAAGAAAAAATAAGTATCTGGGAATAAATATCCTTGTTTACCGTTTACATCGGTTAAGAATAAATCTTTTCTGAAACCAGACAGCTTATCGGCAAGCAAACTCGCAATTTCATCATTCGTTAAACCTTCCCGTAGTGTTATTTTAATTGGTTCTATATTATGATGACCTCTCGCAACTTGCCAAGCAACGAAAAAAACCGGCGAATTTTTTTTCACTAAATAATCTCCCGAGACAATACCATTCTTTGATTGTAATAATTCAATAAATACTTTCAAAGTAAAACCACTTCGAACAGCTTTTTCACTTGCCAGTTCTTTGGTTACTAAATTAATCGATTCACCACTTGATACATGAATAGTTACATCCTTATTACTGAGGGGTGCCGATAAAACATAATAAGCGATAAGAACAACAAAGCCAACAATACAAATTGCAGTATTTAAATTTAATTTTTTATTTTTTTGCCCTATTACACTAAGATTGTCATCCATAAGCTATTATATAGGCAAATTTGAAGGTGGTTTTGCAATTTTTGATTCTATGCGCTTGAAGCTTGGAGTCTCGGAAACCATACCTGGGAAGTGATACAAACTTGCCAACTCTTCAACAGAAAGAACAAAAAGATTTGGTTTACCTGAAGGGAAAAACAAAGAAAAAACAGATGGATATTTTATTGAGTATTGAATAGGCGGATGGAAAAATGTTCTCATTCGATAAAAATTAAGCATACGCTTTTTTATTTTTGTAAGAGCCAATCCTGTCGGGTCGGACCATGGCGCGTCGAACTGCGTAGAATTGATACGATTGAGTTCATTGCAGTTCGGTTGGGCAAATTGACGGAAAACGAGACGAGATGAGCGGCGCAAACTATTGAATTGGTCGTCGCTTATCAGTTTCTTGTCTGCCAACGTTATCATACGTATTCCACAATCGAAGTGAATCTGTCCTAAATTGGAAGTTATATTTTTAACAACTGGCTCAAGAAAAGTAGGAGAACGACCTTCCATAACATCTATTCCACCAATACCTGATCCAGCCTTAAGGGATGTATATGGCGAAATTAAATTCTTAACAAATTCTTCGGCATAAGTATAAAAATCAACATGCTTCCCAGTCGCATGACTATGAAATTTTATAATATTTTGACGTATGATTATCTGAATCCAAACTTGTTCACCTTTTGGTAACGAACCTAGATATTCTATTATTGGAGTAATCGGATCAACCTTGAACTCTTCCTTAGTTCCACTTTTCATTTCTTCCATTTGTCTGTAAGTTTTTATAGGAAGAACACTATCTTTCATTTTGGTAAATTCACAACCCCACATATTCCAATCACCATCTTTTTTGTATTGCGGAATGTTGTAAACATAATCTTCTACCTCCACAACTTTTGCTTGTGGATATTGAGCATAGATTTGTGTCTCCACTAAATCACGAATTCTGGTAGGTGTTCGAATAAAAAAATGAACTCTTCCGTCTATTGAAGCAATTTCAAGCGAAAACCAAAGCCACGGTGCACCAATCATATACTCTTCCCAGAATCCTTTCAAACTTTTGTGATATAAAGCATTCGAAAAAATAAGTTCCATTGCTGCGGGAGTTTTTATAACATCACGTGGTACCTGTATTTCAAGCAATACCCACTTAATGTTCATAATAAAATTCTCTTGTCTATAGTGATGCCACAAATTAAACGCAAAATATGCCAAAGGAAGCGGCATAAGATACCCGATTGTTACCAATAACATTTGTATTAAATTAAAATTATGCGCGGATAGAAAATCCTGTATCATAAAAATTAAGGTTTGTTAAAATATCCAATTAATATAGCTATTAGTATTATACCTGCCACTATTATTAGAATGTTCAAGATAAAACCCTTCTGCATACACTACTATTGTATCATATCTAAAAGAAAATCTCGACTAGAGTCGAGATTTTCTTTTAGAATATTTTATTTAAGCGATTGAATACTTTGCATCCTTATTCTTTTTGAAATATTTTGAATTCTGCAAGTTTACAAGAATAGTATTTTTCTTCAAATATCGTTCTTTCATTACCTGGTCGACAATTTCTTCCTTTGTCATAGGACCATTTTTCTCGATGAGTCCCTTAATAACATCTCGGACAACTCCGGTCTTGTAACCCCATTCCGACAAAGCATATATACCTCTTCCTACCAATACAAATCTAGGATCTTTTATGAGTTCGTTATGACAAGTTGCGACATGACACTTCTTATTGAAAGTACTTGCGACGGCCTTTGCTACTTCTCGAAAGTGCATTGGTGAGCCATGCTTGCGCATCATAAGAAAAGCGTAATCCTTTATTCCACGAGTTTTAATATTTGAAGACGATGCTTTTCCCCATTCTCCTAATGGATTCTTACTGATCTTTTTTGACATTGAAAGCCAACGTCGAGCTATTTCTTCATTCTTGTATTGTTCAGCCAAATCTTTAACTTCTTCAAGGAAGCGGGCAATGAGTTCTCCTTCTGAAATAAGTTCATCGTCGGAAAGACCTTCATAGATCTTTTTCAATGATTTATGGATTTTATCTGCTATTTCTCCATCAACACTCCAACGAGTTTTAAAGTGCTCATCTTCTTTGTGTTTGGTAAATTCGTTTCCAAGAGTTAAAAATAGGTTTATATGGTTCTGAGTTAATTTATCTTTAGATAAATGATTCAATAGGTCTTGTTCGGAAACAATAGCACCCAAAGTGTGAATTAACTTTTTTAATTCTTCAAAAACTAATTTTTCGTTTTTATAGAATTCGGACTTGCGAATAAGAGCCAAGGCGGTATTTTCTATCTGACGAACACGCTCACGAGTAATGCCATACTTCTGGCCTATCGCTTCCAATGTTTTACTTTGTGCGTCATCGGTAAGTCCAAAACGGTTCACAATAACTTCATGAGCTCGTGGTGACAACTCCGATAACATGCGCTTTGTAACTTGTTTAGGTTTAAATGTAATTGTGTTAGTCATTTGAATCAAAAATTTAATCTAATTAATTATTATTGTCTTTGCATAATATCATTACTATTAAATAAAGTCAACATACTTATCCAAAATCATAAAAACGCTTGTAAATACTACTTTTTTGCTGCAGTGTTCCTTTTTGATCTATCCAATTCAGTTAATAACTTTTTTCTTAGACGTATACTTTTGGGTGTAATTTCAAGGAATTCGTCGTCAGCCATAATCTCAAGACCTCTCTCAATTGACAATTTGAACGGTGGTTTGACATTGATAGCTTCATCTGTTCCGGAAGAACGCATGTTCGAAAGTTGTTTTCCTTTTGTCGGATTAACCGCCATCTCATCACCCTTCGTAACATTTCCAATAACCATTCCTTCGTACACTTCATCACCATGCTCCACGTATAATACTCCTCTTTCCTGAAGTGTCCAGAGTGAGAATGCAACAATTTTTCCATTGACCATTGAAGTCATAGAACCGACATCTCGCTTTTTAATATCACCAGCCCAATTTTTAAATCCTATAAAACGTGAAGCAAGTATACCTTCTCCTTTTGTATCAACAATAAACTGTCCACGATATCCGAGTAATCCACGAGTTGGAATTTCTATCAGCATTCGAACGATTCCTTCTTTCTCATGCATACTTGTAATAATTCCACGTCGTGCTGTTAATTTTTCAATAACAGAACCAGAGAATTCATTGCGAACATCAATCGTTACTTCTTCATATGGTTCGAGTTTTTGTCCGTTCTCTTCTTTTATAATTACATGGGGTTGCGAAACTTGAAGTTCATATCCTTCACGACGCATATTTTCAAGAAGAACCGCGATGTGCAATTCACCTCGTCCATAAACAAGAAATCCTTCTTGGACTTCTTCTTGGTCTGGCGCATCAAAGCTGATTCGTAGTCCAACGTTCATCTCAAGTTCCTTCTCAAGTCTTTCTCTTATCTGTCTACTTGTCACGAACCTACCTTCGCGTCCGGCAAAAGGCGAATCGTTCACAAGAAAGTTTAAAGAAATAGTTGGTTCATCGATATCGATAGAAGGAAGAGGTTCCGTATTGATATTATCGCAAATAGTTTCTCCAATATATACGTCAGGAATTCCGGCAATAATCGCAATATCTCCGGTATTCAATACATCAACTTCTTTTCTATTTATTCCCTGAAAGGTAAATATCTTTGTTATCCTGGCTGTACGTGAATCACCATTTGCATTTTTTACTATTATCTGCGAGCTTGGTTTTATGGACCCGGAATATGCGCGAACTATGGCTAAACGCCCCAAGAAATTATCATAACCAAGATTGAAAACCTGGGCTCTGAATGGTTTATCCAAATCAACAGAAGCTTCTTTTACTTCTTCAAGTATTAAATCAAATAATGGTGTTAAATCTTTTGATTCATCTTCTAATCTTAGTTTTGCAATTCCCTGGCGACTAATTGCGTACATGAATTTGAAATCAATTTGTTCTTGTGTTGCACCAAGCTCCAAGAAAAGTTCAAGAATCTCGTCGTGAACGCGATGCGGGTTGGCTGCTGGTTTATCAATTTTATTTATTATTACGATTGGTTTGAGACCAAGTTCAAGAGACTTCTTTAAAACGAAACGAGTTTGTGGCATTGGACCTTCTTGTGCATCCACTAACAGAAGTACTGAATCAATAGCGCGAAGAACACGCTCAACTTCAGAACCGAAATCCGCGTGACCTGGTGTATCCACAATGTTTATTTTTGTTCCTTTGTATATTACTGAAGTATTCTTGGAATATATAGTAATACCACGCTCAAGTTCAATGGCGTTTGAATCCATCGTTACTCCTTCTTCCACCATTCCACACTGCTTCATCATCTGATCGGTCAGAGTTGTTTTGCCGTGGTCAACGTGGGCTATTATTGCTATATTTCTAATTTCCATAAAATAAAATCGCCCAAGGGCGTTAAAATATATTTAAAATATATCATAGATTTACCAAAATGTAAAATATTAGAATAACTTCACAATATCGTGATATGTAATTATAACCATTAGAAGCATAAGTAAACCAAAACCAACCATATTCACAGTATTCGCAATTTTGGGTTTAATACGTGAGCCTTTAATTTTTTCAATCAACAAGAATAGCAATCGTCCCCCATCAAGTGCCGGAAATGGAATAAGGTTTAGAACTGCAAGATTTATGGAAATCAGAGCCGTAAATGAAAGCAAATATACAAATCCAAACTTTGCAGCGTCACCAACAACACCAACAATTCCAACTGGACCGGTAAGTGCAGACAAATTTGCATGACCTAAAATCGAATCGTGAATTAAATTATAAAATCCCATAACCGTTTCGGCAAAAATATTCCCTGACAATTTCAAACCTTCCCATACTGCACCAAATACCGGTAGTTTAAGAATTCCAATAGTATCCATCGAAATACCAATCATCGCAACGTCTCCTTGCTTGCCTATTTCCGGCACAACTGTAATCTGCATTGGTTCCTTGCCACGAATTATTGATACATCCACATTTTCGCCCTTATGAGCTTTTATGAATGATTGGACATTTTCAGTTCCTAAACTTGGAGACAAAATTTTTGTAGAATCAACTGAAGTACTTAAAGAAATAATTTTATCGCCAGTTTTTATTCCGGCTTTTGATGCCGGGGAATTCACCAATACACTCGTAATAGTAAGAGCTTGATTCTCCACAACTGTTCCTTTTGGTTCTGCGCCGACAGAAGTTGGAAGTCCTGACATAAATCCAATAGAGAGAAGCAACCATGCAACCAAAAAGTTCATTACAATTCCGGCAAAGAGAACCATTGCTTGCACGTATTTAGGTTTATTCACGAAACTTCTACCGCTATCTTCACCTATCATTGATTCTTCGTCTGGATTCTCGCCATAAATTTTTACATATCCACCAAAAGGAAGAGCATTTAAATTGTAAGTTGTCTCCCCTATTTTCTTGCCGACAATTTTAGGAGGGAAACCGAAAGAAAACTCATCTACTCTGATTTTATTCAGCTTGGCAACAATAAAATGCCCAAATTCGTGGGAAACTACTAGAACGAATAAGATTACGATAAAAATTAAAATACTCATTTGAATATAGTAACATATTTACGTCTTTACTAAAAATAAAAAGCTTCCATTACTGGAAGCTTAAAATAATGATAACTATCATTTAAAAAACAGCATAACTGCTCCAACGATAATCGCTGAACCTATTAACAATGAGACTAATCCAATCTTAATAAATTTGAATGGACTTGTGTTTTCAAAGAAATTGTTCAATGCTTTCATAACAAATAGTTTTAATGAAATTTCTTAATTAGAATAGTATCACACAAGCAAATCTTTTCAAATTGAAACACCCAATTAATACTGGGTGTTTCTGTTCGGCAATGTTTAGTTCATTATTTCGGCTTCTTTTTTTGCAAAGATTGCTTCGAGATTATTATTTGATTCATCAACAACTTTTTGAATATCTTCTTTTCCACGTTTCTTCTCATCTTCAGATAAAGTATCTAGTTTATCTATTTCATTCTGACGTTCTTTTCGGACACTAATTCGCGCGTCTTCGAGCTTTTCTTTTAAAACTTTAGCGAGTTTTGCACGGTTCTCAGTGGTGAGCATTGGGAAAATGACTCTAACTCCTTCACTATCGGAAACTACGGACAATCCTAGATTTGCAGCTGAGATAGCCGTCTCAATACTTTTGATTTGATTTTTGTCCCAAGGAGCGATACGAAGAGTCTTTGGGTCCTCAATTGTAATTCCGGCAACATTTTTTATCGGCATGTGAGTTCCATAACTTTCAACCATAATACTATCAAGCACTATCGGCGTTGCTCGTCCAGTATGAACTTGCCCATATTCTTTACTTAACCATTCCTCAATCTTTTTTAATTCTGTTTTAAAATTTTGTGTATTGTATGCCATAATTTAATATTATATCACAAGTGCCAAATGTTCTAAAATCATTTTTACTGATGCGCCGGGAGTACTTAAATATCCTCTCGCCTTTTGTATTTCTTCTAAAATAAATTTGATTTTACTATCTTTTATATTTTTCTTGAATTTTTGATAAAAAATACTTTCAAGTTCATTTACAAAAGATATCGCATAAAATCTGAGTTGCCCACTATTTTCTTCGCTTTTATTTTCCTTAACAATCAATGCAACTTTATCGATTCTTTGTTTAGGTGATGCCAATATAAAATTGGTTGCCTCTTTTTTTATATCTTTATTTCCTTTCTCATTTGTTTTGATAACCTGAACTCTTGATAAAATCGTGCCAAGCAAAGCGGATGAATCAGGAACAACGATAAACATGTGAGTATTGTCCGCCGGCTCTTCTATTATTTTTAATAATGCTTGTTCCGCTTCCCTGTTTATAAATTTTGTGGCGATAATACAAACTTTTTTACTCTTACTGATTCCGGACTGACTATGCCAATCTTTTATCTCTCCACTATCATCTATAGTAAATGATTCATAAGTTTGGAATAGAACATCTGGACTTTGCTTTTCAATTGTTCCGCGAACTTCCAAAAACTTGAGCAAATCCGCTCCTGTTATTTCAGGTTCGCCTTCTATTACGTAACTGTGATACAAATCTTTTGGAAATAATTCCGTAAAATCTACCATAGGGTTATTTTACCTCAATTGGGAAAATATCAGAAATTTCTCCGGAGTAATAAAATTGATAGGCTAAATCACCATATGTGTAATCAACACCGTTTATTGTTATAACTGTTCCACCAACTGCAGGATCTGCTTTTGGTACGGAATAATAGAAACCAAGATTGTAAAGCGTAGCCAGAACTTCCGGACGATTACTAATATCAAAGCCACTTTTTTGCCATTGTGCCATTATTTCTTTCATATATAGTCCGACATACAAATATGAATAGTAAGGATCTTTTGCATCTGTTATTCGGTTCATTCTATCGGTTTCTATATCAATACCGGGATTATGGTCAACGATGTGTTCCATACTTCCACCTAAGTAATATGGAGAGTTTGGATTTTTTAAATTATCTTCAATTTGTCCGATTGTTTTCGGTTTGAGTCCAGCGATTCCGTAAGAAGTATTCGAAAGTGATGCCAAAATTTTTAAAGGCTCAAAATAACTTTTAAATGATTCTCGTCTACTTGTGAAAAATCTAAACTGTTCGCCGATCACCCCGCTCAATATAAGTCGCGGAGAAACTCCGGCATCCTTTGCTGCCCTATTTATGACCACTTGGTCCCGAGCGAAAACTTCTTTCATTACAGCCCATTCATCAGAATCCGCCCAGTTATATGCTGTTGTTGGTAAATTTATATCTTGTTGAATATAGTTGGAATTATTGCAATCACTCATTGCTTTATTGTAGGTGTTGTCGTTTTGAAATCTTACAGAAGCCGAATCTATCATTTTATTTATAATTCCGTCACTTTCGCCACTCGTTACATTTTTATATATATTTATGGAAGTGAGTGGCGCGTACTTACTGAGTATATTTATTTTACAAATAATTCCGAGATTATCGGCAGAATTATTATCGTTTTTTATATTTTTAGTTATATTGAAATATGAATTTCTTTGTGAAATCGAACCCTTTACATTTAGCCAGCCGAATTGCATTGCAAAATATACAAATACAAAAACAATGCCAATTGCGGCAAAACCGGAAAATAAGACGCGAAAAGTATTTCGTTTTATTTTTTTAAAATCCATAAAAATTATTTTTTGCTTAGAATGCTTTTCTTGTAAGTATCCAAATGATTGAGTGCTTCTCCTGTTCCTTTGGCGACACAAAGTAGTGGTTCGTCGGCAACACGAGCTTTAACTCCTGTTCTTCTGTAAACTAAATCCGCTAGGTTTCGAAGCTGACTTGAACCACCCGTCATAATTATTCCATCGTCTATAATATCTGCGGCAAGCTCCGGTGGTGTGAGAGACAAGACATCTTTAATCGCGCCAATCATTGTGCGTAATTCTTTATCTATTGCCTTAACTATTTCGTTTGTGGAAATTTGCGCTGTTCGTGGCAAACCCTGGATATAATCGCGTCCCTTAATGGTGATAGTCAATTCTTCTTCAAGTGGAATTGCCGCGCCGATTTTTATTTTTATTGCTTCGGCAGTTTTATCTCCAATTGCAAGATTAAAAGTTCTCTTTATATAGTCGGTTATAGCCTGATCTATTTTATCTCCAGCACATTTTACCGAAGTTGAAGCAACAATTCCTCCAAGCGCAATAACAGCTACATCCGTCGTTCCTCCTCCGATATCCATAATCATATATCCTTTTGATTCTTGAATCGGAATTCCCGCTCCGATTGCAGCGAGAATTGGCTCCTTCACAACGTATGCATTTTTCGCACCTGCTCTAATTGCCGCTTCAACGACTGCTCTTCTCTCCGTAGAAGTAATTCCTGCAGGGACAGAAACCATTACATCCGGCTTGAATAAATTATATTTGCCGAGAGCTTTGGAAATAAAATACCGAAGCATTGCTTCTGTCACTCTATAATCGGCAATGACACCGTCTTTCATCGGACGATAAACAATGATATTTTCCGGAGTTTTACCAATCATACTTTTTGCTTCACTACCAATAGCCAAAATAGTGTTATCCTGCTCGGAAACCGCCACAACAGAAGGCTCATTTAGAATAATCCCCTTATTCGGAAGATATACCAATGTATTGGCTGTGCCTAAATCTATACCTAGTTTTTTGGAAAATAATGCCATAAGTGGGTTGATTGTAGCATAAAATTATTAATTTATAAATTGTGTGCAAATAGAATCTTTATGCTACGATATAAGTATGTATATAGCGACAGTTATACCACTTACAAAAGGAGCTCAAAAAGAATATCTGTCATACTTTTCCGCAACCGACATCCCTGTCGGAAGTATTGTTTCTGTTCCCGTTCGCACTAAAACCGTCGACGCTATCGTCATAAATATGGAGGAAGCGAGAAATATAAAATCAGATATCAAAAATGCCGACTTTCAATTAAAAAAAATAATTAGTGTAAAAGGCGACTCGCCTTTTAATAAAAGTTTCTTCATCGCCTGCCAAAAAATGAAAGACTACACCGTCAGTAACACCGGTTCAATTATAAAATCACTTCTACCTTCCCCTTTTATTGAAAATATTTCCAGCTTAAAAAAACCGCCAACCGAAGGAAACGGAGGTGAAGAAAATATTAGACATGAAAAATTAATTTTTCAGGCAACTGCCGATGACCGCTTGGCTTTTTACCGAACGCTTATACGTGAAGCATTTGCAAAAAAAGAATCGGTTTTCATTTGTGTACCAACCCGTTATGATATTGATAATTACAACAAAGATCTGGCTCGTGGTATAGAACAATATGTATTCTTTTTTCACTCGGATATGACAAAGAAAGCTCTGGTTAGTGCATATAATTCCGCAATTCAACAAACTCATCCGATACTCATTATTGGAACAGGCATATTTATGTCTATTCCTCGCCATGATATAAAAACTGTCATACTGGAGCACGAGAGCTCCGATACATATAAACAAATAGCAAGACCTTTCATTGACATAAGAAGTTTTGCAGAAGTATTATCCTCGGTTCAAAAAACTAAATTAATTTTTGGTGATACTCTTCTTCGACCTGAGACATTATATCGCCACGACGAAGGTGAATTCGGTGAAATATCTTCGCCACTTTATCGCCTTCCACAAACCGAAAACCAAACCGTTGTAGATATGAAAGAAGAAATAAATGAAAAAGGCAAGAAAGTTTTCAGAACAGTTTCCAAAGAAACACAAAAAATGATAGACAATGCTTTATCTCTCGATAAATCCGTATTCTTATTTTCCGTTCGTAAAGGATTGGCCCCAATAACAGTTTGTAATGATTGTGGAAGTACACTTTTGTGTCCTGTTTGTTCCACACCGATTGTTCTTTACGGAACAAGGCAAATAACTGCAACCAAGTCCACAACACCTAGAATTTTTATGTGTAATAAATGCGGACGTAAAGAAAAGACCGAAATTAGCTGCCCTAAATGCTCAAGCTGGAATCTTACACCACTTGGAGTTGGAACTGATAAGGTCTATGAGGAAATAAAAAATCTTTATCCGAAAGTTAGAATTTTTCAGATAGACAAGGAAGTTACTCCAACTCAAAAAGAAGCTCGCGATGTTATTATAGAATTCATTAAAAATCCCGGAAGTATTTTAATCGGAACCGAAATGGCATTTTCTTATCTTCGTGAACAAGTTTTTTGTAGTGCGGTTATTTCCCTTGATGGACTTTTTTCAATTCCAAATTTTAATATCACACAGAAGATTTTGCATATCATTGAAAAATTACACTCTATTACCGAGAAGAAAATAATAATTCAGACTCGCATTCCGGAAAATAAAATTCTTCAGTACATTCTTTCCGGAAATGTTTTACCTCTTTGTCGTGAAGACCTCGCCGAGCGAAAAGATTTCGGTTATCCTCCTTTCAAACGACTGATAAAAATCACTTTTGAAGGAACTGCACCCGAAACCGAAAAAGCTAGAAGTTTTATAGAAAAAGTACTCGGCAATTATGAACCACAAATATTTAGTGCTTTCGTCAGTAAAATTAAAGGTCAGTATATAACTAACACTGTTATAAAAATCAATCCAAAATTTTGGCCACTTCCTACATCCGACAAACTTGTTTTGGACGAAAACCTAAAGTTAAATCTCTCCCAGCTTCCACCATCTTTCTCTATCAACGTAGATCCCGAAGATTTGCTTTAACTATAAGCATATGTTAATATGTTCTCACTATGATAACAGTAATAGAAGTAAAGAAAAACGCAAATGAAAGTAATATGAATCTTGTTCGCCGATTCACCCGCAAGGTACAAGAATCCGGAATTATTCAGAAAGTCAAAAGTAAGCGTTACAATAAAAGAGCCGAATCCAAAGTTAAAGTCAAAGTAGCGACTCTCAAAAGATTAGCTCGCAAGAAAAACCAAGAAAGACTTTTTAAACTAGGTAAAGAAAATAAGCTTTTCAAGAAGAAAGGCCACAAATAAACGTTTATGAAAGATATTGGTTTCTTTACTATTAAAAATATGACAAAAGGCAAGCTTCCGCGCTTGCCTTTTCAATCTATAAAAAACAAAATTCTCGGCGCTCAGTATGAATTCGGATTAAGTTTACTCACTCCCGAGAAACAAAAGGAAATTAATCATAAATATCGAGGTAAAAACGAAACAACAAATATTCTTTCGTTTCCACTTTCGAAAAATTCCGGAGAAATTACCATTGACCCGGTTAAAGTTAGGAAGGATGCTCCGCTTTTTCACATGACTTACACTAATTTTTTAAAATACTTACTTATCCACGGGTGTTTACATTTGAAAGGATTTGAACATAGTAGTATAATGGAGAAAGAAGAAAAGAAATATCTCAGGATTTTTTCGTAATTTGTTTCTTTCTCTATCTACTAATGATAAAGAATAACTATACTTGCGGCATAGATATAGGAACAAACTCTACAAAAGTTGTAGTGGTTGGTTTTGATAAAGGGAAAAGTGAACCGGTAGTTCTTGCTACGGGAATTTCACCAACACTCGGAATGCGTTCAGGATATGTTGTAAATGTAGACGCCGTTTCAGGAAGTATCAGTAAAGCTGTCAAACAAGCGGAAAATGTTTTAGGTATTAAGATTCGTAGAGCCTGTGTTTCAATCGGCGGAATTAGCCTTAGTTCAACCATATCAACCGGATCAGTTATTATTTCCAAAGCAGACCAGGAGATAACCAATCTAGATGTTGCAAAAGTTATCGCTAACAGTGAAGAAAATCTAGATATAGTAAATAAGAAAATTATTCACACAATACCAGTAGCTTACAAACTAGATGGAAAAGATATTTTTGTCAGACCTGAAGGGTTAAAAGGTATTAAGTTGGAAGTTAAAACTCTCTTTGTTACTTGTCTAAAACAAAACATGGATGATCTTACTACTGCTTTTGCCTTGGCTAAAATTGATGTGGATGAGCTAACTGCGTCACCAATAGTTACCGGTAATATTCTTCTTGGCAATAAACAAAAAATCGCCGGCTGTATCATTATGGATATCGGAGCAGAGACTGTATCCACAGCGGTTTTTGAGAATGGTTTACCTATATCAGTCGCTGTATTTCCTATAGGAAGTATGGATATTACGAAAGATATTGCTCTCGGACTCAGAATTTCTCTTGAAGAAGCCGAAAGTATAAAGTTAGGTAGTGTGATTGGTGGAGATTATTCGAAGAAAAAAGTTGATGAGATTGTTGAAGCTCGCTTGAGTGATATTTTTGAGCTTGTCGGTAACCAACTCAAAAGAATTAAACGCTTTGAACTTCTTCCTGCAGGAATAATTATTACCGGTAGTGGTTCTTATATAAACAACATTGCAGAAATTGCAAAAAATCAATTGAAGCTTCCCGTAAAAGTAGGTCCAGTCGACTCATCACTCAATAATAAATTCAAAGTTCGCGATAATTCCTGGTATACGGCACTCGGACTGGCGTTATCACAGAGCGAAGAATTCTCCAACGACCAGTTAACGAATACAACCGGCGAAAACATAAATGAAGTAAAAAGTTTTTTCAAATCTATATTTTCCCAGCTCCTTCCATAGTTTATAAGAAAATGTAATTTTCTTTTGTCAAATGTTCCCTTTTTTCTAGTTTCTGCTATTATGTACTTACTAAAACTTATTAATTAATTGAAAGACTTAAAGTCTCATAAATATATGCCTAAATTGAATCCAGACATTGAATCATTCGCAAGAATTAAAGTTATTGGGATTGGCGGGTCAGGAAAGAATGCCCTCAACCATATGATTAACTCCAAAGTCAAAGGGGTTGAGTTTATAGTGATGAATACAGATACTCAGGATTTGCATAACTCACTAGCTGAAAAAAAAGTACACTTAGGGAAAAATCTTACTAAAGGATTGGGTGCCGGTATGAATCCTGAAGTTGGCCGCCGAGCAGCCGAAGAAACAAAGGCAGAAATACAAGATGTCATTAAGGGTGCCGACATGGTTTTTATTGCCTGCGGAATGGGTGGTGGTACAGGAACAGGAGCAGCCCCAATTGTTGCACAAGCTTCAAAGGAGCAAGGAATTCTGACCGTTGCAGTTGTCACTAAGCCATTCTCTTTCGAAGGAAATCAAAGAATGAAAATCGCAGACATCGGACTTTCTGAACTTGAAAAAGAAGTTGATGCAATTTTGGTTATTCCAAATGACAGACTTATAGTTATTTCAGGAAAAGATGTCGGATTCAGACAAGCTTTCGCAATGTGTGATGAGGTTCTCAAACAAGCTGTTGAAGGAATTTCCGAATTAATTACAACTCCAGGTATGATAAACGTTGACTTTGCCGATATTAAGGCAGTTATGTCGGATGCTGGTTCAGCTCTTATGGGAGTTGGTATTGCTGGTGGTGACGGACGTGCTGAAAAAGCCGCACTTGCCGCTATTAATTCCCCACTTCTAGACCTTTCAATTTCCGGAGCAAAAGGAGTTCTTTTCGCTATTTCGGGTGGAGACGACCTCACTATTCATGAAATTCAAGATTCAGCTAAAATAATAACCGAATCAATTGATAAAGATGCTAAAGTTATCTTTGGTACTATTCGAGACGAGAAACTCAAAAAAGGAGAAATCAAAGTTACTGTTATCGCAACCGGTTTCCCTACCGATATGCCAAAACGTTCTTTATTCCAAATGGGACAAGGTAAAATAAATGAACCAACAGTAGCAAACTCTTCAAAGGAAGAAATAATTCAAGCAGTAAATGGTAAAGACCAATCAAAGAACGGTGCAACAGATTACATAAAAAAAGCAGACGGCAAAGATAAACCTGATGATGATCTGTTTATAGATGATACGGATGACTGGAGTACGGTTCCTGCATTTTTAAGAAGAAATAAAAAATAATAAAACGAAGCAGGTCTTGGAAACAAGACCTGCTTTCATAATTATAACTTGACCTGTATGCTATAATATAATTATGTACGAATTAATAATATTAGGAGGAGGACCGGCAGGCGCAGCAGCTGCAGTCTATGCCGCCCGTAAACAATTAAAAACAGCCATTATTACGAATGAATTCGGGGGTCAGTCTATCGTTTCAGAAAATATTTACAATTGGATTGGAACGACGGAAATTTCTGGAGCAGATCTTGGTTTAAATTTAAAAAAGCATGTCCTTTCATACAAAGGTCCATTTTTGGATGTTATTGAAGGAGAAAAAGTTGTAGATGTTAGCAAAAAAGAAAATTCAATTGTAATTAAAACTGAATCGGGGAAAACATACGAAAGTAAAACTCTTCTAATTACTACCGGAAGCGGACGACGCAAACTGGAAGCAATTAATGCAGACAAATTTGAAAATAAAGGAATTACTTATTGTGCCTCATGTGACGGACCATTGTTTGCCGACCAGGATGTCGTAGTTGTAGGTGGAGGCAATGCAGCGTTTGAATCAGCTGCTCAACTTCTCGCATATTGTAAAAGCGTAACAATGATACACCGTAGAGATGAGTGGCGTGCTGACGAGATAACAGTTAAGAAAGTTTTTGAAAATTCAAAATTCAAGGCAATAACAAATGCTATAGTCACAAAAGTTGATGGCGAACAATTTGTTAGTTCTATAACTTATAAAGATAAAATATCCGGTGAAGAAAAAATAATTCCAACAACCGGTATTTTCGTCGAAATCGGACAAATACCAAATATTGATTTTGCTAAAAATTTAGTTGCAATTGATGAGTTCAGTAAAATTATTGTTGACCCAATGACTCAAATGACTTCAATTCCCGGAATTTGGGCAGCCGGTGATTGTACAAACGGTAAATATCATCAGAACAACATTGCCGCCGGCGATGCAGTTAAAGCACTAGAAGACGCATATCTTTGGATACAGAAGAATAAATAATAATAAAACATTCCTACATTCTGCAGAATGTAGGAATGTTTTATATATTTACAAATTCTCGTTAGTTAAAATTCCTTCTAGTATTTCAAGTTCTGCTTTAGAATTTGGTTGGAATCCTTCAATTATATTTTTAACAGGAACCGCTTGTATAACTTCACCTTCACGGCTAGCTAATTTAACAAGGTCGGTTAAATAATATTCACCTTGAGCATTTTCATTTTTTAATTTATCAATATTTTTCCAAAGCCATACCGAATCAAAAGCATATAACGCCGGATTTACTTCTTTTATCTTCTTTTCCTCATCATTGGCATCTTTGTATTCAACTATTCCTATAACTTTATTATTCCCGTCTCTTATAATTCGTCCGAAATTAATCAGACCTACTCGCCAATCTTTGAAATCAGGCAAAATAACAGTTCCGAGAGTAATTACTGCATTTTTTTTCTTGTGGGTTTCAATTATTCCCTCAATTGTTTCTTTCGAAATTAACGGTTGATCAGTTGATAATACTACAACTATTTTATGGTCAGGATTAGTTGCATCTTTTGCAGACATAACTGCATGTCCAGTTCCAAGTTGTTCCACCTGATGAGCATAATTATAATCGTTTCCAAAGACTTCAAAAATTCGTTCTTTTTTATGACCAACAACAATCACCGGTTTAATCGGTAAATCAATATGAGATAGTGTATCTAATATGTGTTGCAAGAATGGCTTTCCACAAAGCATCGCAAGTGCTTTGGGTTCATCCGATTCCATTCTTTTTCCTTTTCCTGCTGCCAATATTATTATTTGTGTATACATAGTATTTATAATAAAAATAAAATAGAGGACCGTGATTACACTTCTCGAACCTTACAGGTTCAGTACACCTTTTCCATTCGTGATTACATTCATACGGAAAAGGTTTTCGAGTCCCCTACGCAAGTAAATAAATTCACTTGCTATCGTGCACAAAGTTACCTTAGTAACTTTGTGCACGATAGAGGACTCGAACCTCTGACCCTCCCCACGTCAAGGGGATGCTCTACCAACTGAGCTAACCGTGCATGCTGTGCGGAAGTGGTGAGATTTGGTCACAGGTATTTTTCTGCTGAAAAATCCTGCGACCCCGCCTCGCGCCGCCGCGCTCCGGCTTTCAAATCTCGTCCTCGTAATGCTCCCTCATTACTTGCGGAAGTGGTGAGATTTGAACTCACGAGGAGCTTTCACCCCTGCCGCTTTTCGAAAGCGGTGCCTTAAACCTCTCAGCCACACTTCCATGTTAGTTTTTTGATTATACAGAAATAAGCCATTATTATCAAGGTGGCTTAAACTAAACAATTAAACTTTTACCTGTCATTTCTTCCGGTTTACTAATACCATATAATCCTAAAATTGTAGGTGCCACATCCGCAAGTGTCCCTTCGCGCAATGCTTTTGTCGTATCTGTAATAATAAAAGGAACTAAACTTGAAGTATGAGAAGTGTGTTTTAAACCAGTTATTTGGTCAATATTAATTTCGGCATTTCCGTGGTCAGCAGTAATACAGGCAATGCCGTTATTTTTATGAAGAACCTTGATTACTCGCCCAAGTTGTTTATCTACTTCTTCCACTGCTTCAATTATTGCGGGAACATTTGAGGTGTGGCCAACCATGTCGGCGTTTGCAAAATTTATAAATATAAAATCTGTTCCCTTTTCTATTTGTTCTATTGCTTCATCAGCGACACCTTCTGCCGACATTTTTGGATCTAAATCATAAGTCAAAACTCCTTTCGGACTTTGTACAAGTATTTGCTTTTCACCTTTGTAGGGAGTTTCCTCCCCGCAATTTAGGAAATAAGTAGCGTGAGCAAATTTTTCTGTTTCTGCAATATGAGCTTGAGTCATGCTATTTTCACTTATTATTTTCCCGAGAGTCGTTGTAACTTTCATAGGAGGAAAAACTATTGGGCAACTGAAATCTTTACCATAGTCTGTCATTGTAACTAAATAGATATCATCAGATTTTGGTTTTTCCATTATTTTTTCTGCAAGCATTCTCATTCTGTCCGCTCGGAAATTAAATAAGAAAAATCCATCATTAATATTTAATTTATATGTATGCCCTTCTTTATTCAAGCAAACAAAAGGTTCCAGTTGTTCATCTAATTTATTTTCTTTGTATAAATTTTCTATATATAGTGATGGTTTAATATCACAAATCGTTCCTTTTCCTTTGAACATCACTTCTTCTGCTTTTGCTAATCGTTCCCATCGTTTATCTCTATCCATTGCATATAATCGTCCGGAGACTGATGCTATTTCTCCAACACCCAATTTTTCAATGAAGTCTTCCAATTCTTTAATATAACCAGCTCCTGATTGCGGTGGTGTATCACGTCCATCGGTAACAACATGAATGGCAATTTTTTTAATTCCATAATCTTTTGCCGCTTCCAAAAAAGCAAACAAGTGCGATATGTGACTATGAACTCCTCCTGGAGAAACAAGACCGGCAGTATGAAGGGTAGAATCATTTTTTATCACATGCTCAAATAGAGCTTTTAATACAGAATTATTTTTAAATTCACCGGTAGAAATTGCTTTATTTATTCTGACCAAGTCCTGGTCCAAAATTCTACCTGCTCCAATTGTCATATGCCCCACCTCGCTATTTCCCATTTGACCTTCCGGTAATCCAACAGCCAATCCCGAAGCTTTAAGTGTCGTATGAGAAAACATATCCCACAAATTATCAAAAATTGGCTTCTTTGCTTCAGCTATTGCATTATCTTTTTTCTCTTCTCTGTATCCCCAACCATCAAGCACGATTAGAGCAATTTGCTTCTTATTCATATTCATTTAATCATTATAACATAAACTATAATATTACTAATTTTTAATTATGTATGTTTTGGTGTAATATATAACACATATGTCCAATATTATTGAAGTAAAAAATTTAACGAAAAAGTTTGGTGATTTTGTCGCTGTGAATGATATTTCCTTTGAAATACAAAAAGGAGAAATTTTTGCGTTTTTAGGACCCAATGGTGCTGGCAAATCCACCACAATTAAAATGCTAACTACTCTCCTTTCTCCAACAAGCGGAACAATGGTTTTGGATGGTCATAATGTTGAGAAAGATTCTAATGCCGTTCGTCATTCATTCGGTATTGTTTTCCAAGACCCAAGTCTTGATGATGAATTAACCGCCTATGAGAATATGGAACTACATGGAGTTCTTTATGGTGTATCTAAAGCATTATGCAAAGAACGCATTCAACAACTTCTTACTCTTGTTGAACTTTGGGAACGTAAAGATAACTATGTAAAAGAATTTTCAGGAGGAATGAAACGCCGATTGGAAATTGCTCGTGGATTATTACATCATCCGAGAGTTCTTTTTTTGGATGAGCCAACACTTGGTCTTGACCCACAAACTCGTAATCATATGTGGAGTTATATTAGCGAACTAAACAAAACTGAAGGTATCACTGTTTTCTTTACCACTCACTATATGGAAGAAGCCGACCGAATCGCACAAAGAATTGCTGTTATAGATCATGGTAAAATTATTGCTTCCGGAACTTCTGCCGTATTAAAAGCCCAAACAAACACCAATTCACTTGAAGATGCTTTCTTATCATTAACAGGTAAAGTCATTCGTGAAGAAGAAGGTAGCCCCGTCGACAGAATGCGAATGCGACATAATGCATGGACGAAAAAATAATTATTATATGAAAACAATCTATATTTTGTGGCTCAGACAATTAAAACGTTACTTTAGATCAAAATCCAGAATGATTGGTTCCCTTGCTCAACCACTCTTTTTCCTTTTATCATTGGGTTATGGTTTCGGTCCGGTATTCAAAGAAGCCGGTCAGGGCAACTATATTCAATTCCTCGTTCCTGGAATTATCGGTATGACTTTAATTTTCACTTCAGTATTCTCCGGAATGGAAATTATTTGGGATAAGCAATTTGGTTTTTTGAAGGAAACTCTTGTCGCTCCTGTATCAAGATTTAATATTATGATTGGGCGTACGTTAGGCGGTGCAACTGTCGCAACGCTGCAGGGCACACTTGTTCTTCTTATTTCTTTAATTATTGGTTTCAGACCTGTTAGTTGGGCGTTGGTACCAATTGCTATTATAGTTATGTTATTGTCAGCTTTACTTTTCACCGCACTTGGAACAGCTATCGCTTCAAAGCTCGACGATATGCAAGGATTCCAACTAATTGTGAACTTCTTGGTAATGCCATTGTTCTTCCTCTCTGGTGCAATCTTTCCACTTTCGAGTGCTGGTGCAATCGGTAAAATTGCACAGTTTGACCCTCTTTCTTACAGTGTAGATGCACTACGAAATTTGCTCTCAAATATACCTCATTTTGGGCTTGCGACAGATTTCGGTATTTTAGCTATTCTTACCTTAGCATTCCTTGCTCTAGGAAGCTATTTCTTCTCTAAAGTGCAAATATAATGCTTTATAAATTTTAAATATTATAGTAATATATACAGATATGAATCAAAAACTTGTTTCTATCGTTATCCCGGCATACAACGAACAGGAAGGCATAGTAGAGTGTATTCAATCCATTAAAAATCAAAGTTATAGAGGACCAAAAGAAATTATTATCGTAGATAACAATAGCATCGACAACACAAATGCTCTGGCAAAAAGCGAAGGAGTTACTGTTATTGTAGAAAAAATACCTGGGGTTTGTGCCGCAAGACAAGCTGGCACACTACTCGCCAAAGGTGAGATTATAGTTTCTTCCGATGCCGATACTACTTTCCCTGTCAATTGGTTGGAGAATATAATGAATGCTTTTGAAAAGAATCCTGACATCGTCGCAGTTGGAGGTCCATTTATTCTAAAAAATGCCCCTTGGTGGGGAGAATTAATTTTTTCCGATTTAGTTTTTGGAATTGTGAAAGCAGCATATTATTTTAGCGGTCGTTCAATGCTTTTTGGTAGCAACACTGCATTTAAAAAAGAAGCCTGGGAAGGATATGATATAAATGTAAATCAAGGAGGAGATGAAGTTTTACTATTAAGACAATTGCGCAAAAAAGGTAGAATTCTTTTTTTACCGAATAATTCTGTTCTAACTTCAAGTAGACGTATGGATAAAGGATTCTTGCATTTCTTAATTTTTTACGTTTTTGATTATTTCTTTAGTTTAATCTTTGGTAGAAACTTGGTTCCTCCACGTGCTATTCGTATTCCAAAAGAGCAGTTAAAATCATAATATTATGAGAGGTGGCACACTTGCATTATTGGTTCCTTGGATTATTGCACACGGCTATGCAATCTTTTTTTTAGCAGCTCTCATTGAAGGTTCTCTTGTGAGTACTGCTGCCGGAGTTGCAGCAGCACTCGGATTTTTTAATGTTTTCATAATAATATTTATATCTATTTGTGGAGATGTTTTCGCTGACGTTTTCTATTACTGGATTGGGCACAGAAGTTCAAACGTACTTAATTCCAAATTCTTTAGATACATCGGCGTTACGGAAGAAAAAATATTGAAAGTAAAAGATTTGTTACATACTCATGTAAATAAATCGCTTCTTTTGATAAAATTGTCACCATTTATGGGACCACCAGGTTTGCTTATAGTCGGAGCTGTTCATGTCCCCTTTAGAAAGTTTTTTAAATCAATTCTGATTATTTCAATTATAAAAGCATTTTTCTTTGTATTACTCGGATATTTCTCTGGAGTCGCATATCTACAATTAAGCAAAGTAATCGCTAATGCTCAAAGTGTTATTACAATAGTAGCTATTATACTCGTAGTCTATTTCTTATACAGAAAAATCAGTGCCGATATCACAAAAGGTATCCAATAACAACTATAATGCTCTATAAACGACCTCACAGTGTGGAGTCGTTGTTTTATATATCTCGGCTTGTAATTTAGATAAAAGCCCAGGTCTACGAATAAGTAAAACATGGTCTGGGTCAGGAATCATCATATCAAATTGGGATTTATATAACTTAATGGCTTCTACTTTTTTTGAATATTCTTCCTCCGTGAGTTCTATTACTTTATTTTCACAATTAATTTTTTCCGGTTTAATTTCAACCAAAATTTGTTCTTTTGGTTTATTCGATTCTTTTTTTGTTTTTCTTAAATAGGCAGTATAAAAATACGGCATATCTTGGTAAAAATATAATTCTATTTTTTTATTTGAATCTGTTATATTTTTATATGTTTCTATTCCGGCATCACGGGCCATACCGTGGTCACCTTCATTAAAAGCTATCGGAATAAATATTTTTATATTTTTTGCATTTTCTATATCTATCAACTTTTTCATCTCTACACTTATCAGACGGATTAGCTCATCGTTTGGTTCTTTTTTCCCTAAATACTTTGGAATGACAAAAAATGGTTTACGATATTGTATATCAAGAAAAGGTAGATTTATAATACTCTGCTCTCCTATTCCAAGACTAGCAAGTGCAAGTTTATTTTCCAATATTCTTCCGTTCATTGCTTTTGTGCTGTTTCTAAAGCCACAATTCAAGTCCCAGACACGTGTTAGTGGCCTTTCCGGTATTTTGGCAAAGACTGTAACTATTTTCGTTCTTTCGGACTCTTCAGCCAAAAGTCCACCAAGAGAAATAACTGCATCATCCAAGTGTGGAGATATAATTAAATTTATGTAATCTGAATTATTGTTTTCCATATATAAACATACTAGCATATTTTTATTTTTAATAAGAGAATCTTAATGTTATACTTAAAGATATGAACCATTATCTTTTTTATGTTTTAAATGTTATCTTGTTTTCATTACCACTTGCGTTGTTTGAGATTAGTTTAGAAAAAGCACACGGTTGGGGTGGTGGACTTTCAAAGGACAAATGGTTCGGAAAGTCGTCAATCAAAGGAACTTTTGCCGACAAAGTGATAACAATGATTACCGGTTTTGAATCACCCCTCAATTACCACCTTATTATTATGTTTATATTCTGTTCTGTGTTTGTACTTGAATTTATATTTGGCTCTAGAAATATATTCCTAATCGCAGCATGCCTTATCGGAGCAAACTTCTTTGCCGATTTATTTTGGTTCTCATTCAACTGGTATTTTCATTCAATGAAGGAATTATTAAAAGGACCAAATGGTTCAATCTACTGGCACAAGAAATGGGTTAAGATTGGAAAAGAATCATATATCCCTGCCACATATCCGCTTTGGTTTTTCTCAAGCATTGTTCTACTTCTTTTGTCTCAAATTAAATTCTAGATATATACTTGCCAAATTGTGAAATAAATTGTAAAGTATAAAAAATCCTTTAAAACAACAGAAATGAGAAAGATTTTGATTGTTCAAAGTATTCCTGACTGGATAGCAATCATAACGAATGCAATCCTAAAAGAATTTCCGGAATTAGAAAAGGACATCATCTCTACCGATTCTTTTGACCACGCAATTACTATTGTTCCTAAAAACGTAGAATTGACTGTAATCACAAGCGAAATGTTCCACGACCTTTATTCTCCACACAGGAAAGACGTACATCCTAAAATTAGTGAGGATGAAAAAAATTCGGACAAACTAGCACAAATGATTAAAGAAATTAATCCTAGTGCAAAAGTTTATGTCTATTCTGAGTATAAGCCGAGAACTGAAGTTTATTTGGATGGTTTCATTTTTAAAGACGGAACTGAGAATAGAAACGTAACGGAAATCGTTCAAAAAGTTGGACAAAAAGAATTAATTTAAAAAAGAGCACAGCAGTGCTCTTTTTATTTTGTATTTTAATTGTAAAAAATAAAAAACCTGTTTGATTTAATCAAACAGGTTCTAAATAAATTTTTAGCACTTTTCAACTCGCAGATTGAGTTTGCCTTTGTGCAACTCTTCTCTGTTTAAAAAGAATAATTTTTCTACCCAAATGAATAACACTTCGAATATTTCTCTATTCGAAGGCACATCACCGGTCATAATACCGCCAAAATCAAAGCTTTCATCAAAGCGATGAACAACACCCAGTAAATCATTCTTAGACTTTGGATTCGATATAATCGGCACATCGTGACTCAATTCTTTGTTTAATTTGTAAAGCAGTACGGTTCCGTCTTCCCTTACTATCATGTTTACGTTAA
>Ga0182027_10002073_pt1 | contig 32702 bp, 39 predicted proteins | sample 712E1DmetaG_FD_121300 | JGI IMG/M metagenome (GOLD analysis project Ga0182027, IMG submission 121300) | Permafrost microbial communities from Stordalen Mire, Sweden - 712E1D metaG (Illumina Assembly) | ecosystem: Environmental > Terrestrial > Soil > Wetlands > Permafrost | place: Sweden...
AAGGCGCCGAGGACGCCCGATGCGGTTCCGCTCACCACCATCGCGCCAGCCTTCATGCTCTCCGAACTGAAACGCGCCTTCGAGATCGGCTTTCTGATTTTTGTGCCGTTCCTCATCATCGACATGGCGGTGGCGTCGATCCTGATGAGCATGGGCATGATGATGCTGCCCCCGGTGATCATCTCGCTGCCCTTCAAGCTGATCTTTTTCGTGCTGGTCGACGGCTGGCGGCTGATCTCGGGCTCGCTGGTCGAAAGCTACATGCACGGCCCCCCGCCGAGCTGACACACTTTCGAGATTCCGTCTGCAAAGCCGAAATCTGGCTTGACATGGTCTATACTTCCATTATTCTGGAAATATGAAATCTACTCAAGCCCTGATTACCCTTGCCGCCCTGGCGCAGGAAACTCGTCTCGCGGTCTTCCGCCGGCTGGTGCGCGCCGGGCCCAAGGGCGAGACGGCGGGCGCCATCGCCGACGCGCTCTCAACTCCCGCTCCGACCTTGTCCTTTCATCTGAAGGAGCTGGAGCGCGCCGGGCTCATCGTCCAGCGCCGCGAAAGCCGCAATCTCATCTATGCCGCGCGCATCGAGCGGATGCGCGCTCTTCTCGATTTCCTGATGAAGGATTGCTGCGGCGGCCATCCGGAAATCTGCAACATGACAGCGAAGGAAACCTGCGATGCCCGCTGAGCGCCCCTACAATGTGCTGTTCCTGTGCACCGGAAATTCGGCGCGCTCAATCCTGGCCGAGGCGTTCCTCAACGCCGAAGGCAAGGGCCGCTTTCGCGCCTTTTCGGCGGGGAGTTTTCCCAAAGGCGAAGTCAATCCGTTTTCGCTGAAGTTGCTCAAGCAGACCGGATTGCCGACCGACGGATTGCGCTCCAAGAACTGGGACGAATTCGCCAAGCCGGGCGCGCCGCAGATGGATTTCGTCTTCACCGTCTGCGATCAGGCGGCAGGTGAAACCTGTCCCTTCTGGCCGGGCCAGCCGATGACGGCCCATTGGGGCATTCCCGATCCCGCCGCTATGGAAGGCTCCGAGGCTGAGAAAATGCAGGCCTTCCGCGAGGCGCTGCGCATGCTCACCAACCGCATCCGCGTCTTCAGCGAATTGCCCTTCGATAAGCTCGACCGCATCAAGCTGAAGGCGCGCCTCGACGACATCGGCCGGGCGAAGGGCTGAACATGTCCCTGTTCGAACGCTATTTGACTCTGTGGGTCGCGCTCTGCATCGCCGCGGGCGTGGCGCTGGGGCATTTCTTTCCTGGGCTCTTCCACCTCATCGGCTCGGCCGAGATCGCCAAGGTCAATCTGCCGGTGGCGGTGCTGATCTGGCTGATGATCATTCCCATGCTGGTGAAAATCGACTTCGCCGAACTCTCGAGGGTGAAGGAGCATTGGCGCGGCATCGGCGTCACGCTATTCGTCAACTGGGCGGTCAAGCCGTTCTCGATGGCGTTTTTGGGCTGGCTTTTCATCGGCTGGTTGTTCAAGGCGTATCTCCCCGCCGGCCAGATCGATTCCTATATCGCGGGCCTCATTCTGCTAGCGGCCGCGCCCTGCACGGCGATGGTGTTCGTGTGGAGCAATCTTTCCGGCGGCGAGCCGCATTTCACACTCAGCCAGGTGGCGCTCAACGATCTCATCATGGTGTTCGCCTTCGCGCCGATCGTGGGGCTGCTGCTTGGGCTCTCGGCGATCACCGTGCCGTGGGAGACGCTGCTTCTGTCGGTGGTGCTCTACATCGTCGTGCCGGTGATCATCGCGCAGATCGTGCGGCGGGGCGTGCTGGCGCAAGGCGGCGGCGAAATGCTGAAACAGCTGTTGGCCGCCCTGCATCCGGTTTCGTTGGTGGCGCTGCTCACCACGCTGGTGCTGTTGTTTGGTTTCCAGGGCGAGCAGATTCTGGCGCAGCCCCTGATCATCGCCATGCTGGCAGTGCCGATCCTGATCCAGGTCTATTTCAACGCCGGCCTCGCCTACTTGTTGAACCGCGCGGCGGGTGAGGTTCATAGCGTGGCGGCGCCGTCGGCGTTGATCGGTGCCAGCAACTTCTTCGAACTTGCGGTCGCCGCCGCCATCAGCCTGTTCGGATTCAGCTCGGGCGCCGCACTGGCGACCGTCGTCGGCGTCCTTGTGGAAGTTCCCGTCATGCTCTCCGTGGTCAAGATCGTGAATGCCAGCCGCGGCTGGTACGAGGCGCCGAGAGCCAACAAAAAGGCCGCCTCCAAGGACGGCCTTTGAACACTCGCTCAAATAAGGGGCGCGCCTATTTCGGCAGCAGGCCCTCGCGCTGCGCCCGCTTGCGCTGGAGCTTGCGGTAGCGGCGGATCGCTTCGGCGCGCTCGCGCGCCCGCTTCTCGCTCGGCTTTTCGTAATGGCCCCTCAGCTTCATCTCGCGGAAGATGCCCTCGCGCTGCATCTTCTTTTTCAGCGCCTTCAGCGCCTGGTCGATATTGTTGTCGCGAACGATGATCTGCAAAGGCAGGCTCCTGTGGGGTTTCCAGAGGGGCGGCTAGATAACAGAAGGGTTAGGTGATGTCCATCGCACCCCTTCAAATCCTCGAATGACTTCTTACCTTTAGAGTCCGCCTGTGGCGCGCGCTTCGGGCCGGATAAAGGGGGGGATCCCCCCGGATTTGAAGGTTCAATTGGGCGGCGCGGCATTTGACCGCTAACCCACTGAATTCCATAGTCAGGCCATGTCGATCCTGAAAATCGCCCGCATGGGTCATCCGGTTCTGGCGCGCCGCGCCGACCCCGTCCCGGACCCGGCCGCCCCGGCCATCCGCCGGCTGGTGGCCGACATGGTCGAGACCATGATCGACGCCAACGGGGCGGGCTTGGCCGCTCCCCAGGTCCATGTTCCGCTGCGCCTGGCGGTGTTCCAAGCGCCCGGCGACCGGGAGGAGGAAGGGCTGTCCGAGGCCGAACGCTTCGACCGCACCGCCCCGCTCACCGTGCTGATCAATCCCGAGATCGAGATTCTCGGCCCGGAGCTTGAAGGCGGCTGGGAGGGCTGTCTCTCCGTCCCCGGTCTGCGCGGCTTCGTCGAACGGCCGGCCCATATCCGCTATCGCGGCTTCGATCACGAAGGCCGCCGCATCGAGCGCACCGCCAAGGGCTTCCATGCCCGCGTCGTGCAGCACGAATGCGATCATCTGGACGGCATCCTCTATCCGCAGCGCATGAGCGATCTGACCAAGCTCATCTTCGAAAGCGAAGCGCAGCACTGGGCAAGGAAGGTGAACCCGAGCTGAATTTTCTGCGGTGCAGCAAAATTTCTTGTGAAATAAAGTTCTTGTCTTGTCTTGCACAGCATCGTCTGCTCTCCGGTGTAGGGGCACCCTTTGACCGCATTTAAGTGGGAGACATCGATGCTTTCATTCAAGAATGTTCTGGGTTGCGTTGCCTGCGCCTTGTTTCTGACGCCGCTTGCGGCTCAAGGCGCACCGCTGGCGATCGTCAATGTCGGCGCGCCCGCGATCAATTGCGTCTTCAATCCGGCCTGCACCGTCACCGTGACCGACACGGTCGGCAATTTCCTTCCGCCGGGCGATGGCGGAGCGGGTCGGCTGCAATCGCGCACCTATGTCGGTGCGCCCGGCGCGCCGGCGGCCGGCCTCACGGCCTATGAATATCGCGTCGACATGACATCGGCGACGGCAACGAAGCCCAATGGCGTCAATTGCGTCTCCAAGCTGATCCTGGATTTCGGACCGGAGGCCACGCTTCCCTACGCGCGGGCCGTCACTCACCCGGGCCCGATCAACGCCCAGGTGTTCGTCGTGACTTCGGGCGGACTGGGAACCATCGGCCTGTCTTCGGCCGACCAGATCGGCAACGTGATCTATTTAACGTTCAGCAAGCCGGTCTGTCCCAAGCCGCTCGTCGCCACCGCCGTGATCCCGGGCGAGACCAGTTTCTTCTTCGGGCTGGCGGCGAAAATGATGCCGAAGCCCTCGGTCGCCCATCTTGTTTATAGTCTGGGCGGCGGCGGCGCCACGGCGGTGCGCGTGCCGGTGCACTGAACAACCCATACTGACTTTTGCCTCGCGGACGCCGATAATCTCGGCGTCCGTGTTTTTAGGGGTGAGCGATGACGGCCAGGAAGACAACGGCGAAAAGCGACGTGGCGCTGAAAAGCGCGGTGGTCGAGGCGGCGCTGCCCCATATCGCCTTCGACGGGTTCACCGACAGACTGATGGAGCGCGCGTCGAAGGAGGCGGGGGCGGGAAAGGAAGACATGCTGCGCCTGTTCCCCGAGGGCGCGCGGTCGCTTTTGGAGGCCTATTCCGAGAGCGCCGACGCCGAGATGGAAAAGCGCCTCGCCAAGCTGAAGCTCGCCTCGATGCCGATGCGGGCGCGCATCGCGACCGCAGTGAAAACGCGTTTGGCGATCCTCAAGCCGCACAAGGAAGCGGCGCGGCGCGCGGTGGCCCATTTGAGCTTGCCGCCCAACGTCCCGCTGGGCATGAAGCTCGTCTACCGCACGGTCGATGCGATGTGGCGCGCGGCGGGCGACGTCTCCACCGATTTCAACTTCTACAGCAAGCGCGCGATCCTGGCGGGCGTCTATTCGGCGACGCTGATGCGCTGGTTCACCGACTTAAGCGAGGATGAATCCGCGACCGGCAAATTTCTCGCCGCGCGCATCGACAATGTGATGCAGTTCGAGAAGCTCAAAGGCCGCGTGCGGGAACAGGCCAAGAAGCTTCCTTCGCTGACCGACGTTCTTTCCGGTATAGCCGCGCGGCGCTGAGAGTCTTATTTGTCCGAAGGAGTTTCGGTCACGGCGTCGCTCTGCTGCTTGCGCCAGGCGGCAAGCCGTGCCGCCAGCGCCTCGTCGCCGAGCGCCAGGATCGAAGCAGCGAAGAGCGCCGCATTCTTGGCGCCCGCCGTGCCGACCGCAAAAGTCGCGACCGGAACGCCGCCGGGCATCTGGACAATCGAAAGCAGGCTGTCGAGGCCGCCCATCAGCTTGGATTCCATCGGCACGCCCAGCACCGGCAAGCTCGTCAGCGCGGCGGTCACGCCGGCGAGATGCGCCGCACCTCCGGCCGCCGCGATGATCACCTTGAGTCCGCGCTCCGCCGCCGTCTTGGCATATGCGATCGCGCGGTCGGGCGTGCGGTGCGCCGAGACGATCTTGCTTTCGTAAGCGATGCCGAGCGTCTCGAGGATGTCGGCGGCGGCGCTGAGACACGGCCAGTCCGACTGGCTTCCCATGATGAGGCCGACGAGTGGAGCTGTCATAATTTCTAAGTCCGGTTATCGGCCGCGAATCGGCCGGCGAGGAAGCGAAGCAGTATAGTGGCGAAGAAAGCCAAGAAAAGCGCGCAATTTGGAGAGATTAACCCTTTGTTCGTCTTCATAAACGAGTTATTAACGAGGCGCCAATAATCTATTTCCGTCGGCCGGAAGGCCAAGGGGTGACTGGCATATGAAAGTCGAAAGAACGGGCTCTGTACGTGGAGCGCGAGCGGTGGGGGCTGCTGCTTATGCGCGCCAGACCGAGGCCGTCGCTGCCGCCGAAGCGCCCGCCGCTGCCGGGGCCACAGCCAGCGTGCTGGGCATTCCGGAAGCCGAGTTCACGCCTCGGGTGCGCGACGCCGTGATGACGCTGATGGGCGAAGTCGACAATCTGCGCCGCGAATTGCAGAAGACGCGCGACCGGCTGGAGGAAGCCGAAAAGACCGCCGACCAGGATGATCTGCTGCCGCTGCTCAACCGGCGCGCCTTCGTGCGCGAGCTGACGCGCTACATCGCCTTCACCGGCCGTTACGGCACGCCGGCGACGCTCATCTATTTCGACCTCGACGGATTCAAAGAGGTGAACGACACCCACGGCCACGCGGGCGGCGATGCGGTGCTCAGTCACTTCGCCGAGACGCTGCTTTCCCACGTGCGCGAGAGCGACGTCGTTGGCCGTCTTGGCGGCGATGAATTCGGCGTGCTTCTCACCCATGCCACTGAGGAACAGGGGTTGAAGAAGGCGGATCACCTCGCCGAGAACCTGCGCGCTTCGCCCACGATCTGGAACGCCAAAACGATTCCGACGAATTTTTCCTACGGCGCCTTCGAATTGAAGCCGGGCGACACCGCCGATCTCGCGATAGCGAGAGCCGACGAGGCGATGTACGCGCATAAGCGCGCCTCGCGCTAAGCAATGATGTCCGGCAGCAGCTGATCGTTGATCTTCTGGATCTGATCCTTGAGCTGCAGCTTGCGTTTTTTCAGCCGCGTCAATTGCAGCTGATCGTGCGCAAGGGAGAGCGCCTCAATCGCCGCATCAAGGTCGCGATGTTCTTGCACCAGCTCGGTGAGCTTGGCGCGCAGCGCGACTTCGTCCGGGGCGGTGACTTCGCCGGTCATCTCACGCCTTCTTGGGACGGGCACCCTTCTTTGGTCGCATTTTCTGCGGCGAACCGGTCCGCACGCTGTCGCTACGGACCACTTCGCCGGAAAATGCTCCTGCCGGGCCCTCGCCCCAACGCTTGGCCTTGGGCCAATCATACCCGAAACTGTCGAGCGCGCGTGCAACAGTCTGATCGACGAGGTCCTCCAAAGTCTTGGATGCCGTATAGAAGGCGGGGACGGGGGGCAGAATCACCGCCCCCATCTCGGCCAGGGCCGCCATGGTTCTCAAATGGCCCAGGTGCAGCGGGGTCTCGCGCACGAGCAGGACCAGGGTGCGCCGCTCCTTCAGCACCACATCCGCCGCGCGGGTCAACAGAGTCGTCGTGACGCCGGTGGCGATTTCGCTCATCGAGCGCACCGAGCAGGGCGCCACGATCATACCCTTGGTGCGGAAGCTTCCCGAGGCGATGGGGGCGGCAACATCGCCCGCGGCATAGGAAAAGTCGGCCTTGGCGGCGACGGCCTTGGGCGTCAACGCCGTCTCCCAGCCGATCGTCAGCTGGCCGGCCTTGCTGATCACCAGATGGGACTCGACCCCCAGCTCGTCCAGCGCCTCCAACAGGCGGATGCCGTAGACCACCCCGGAAGCGCCGGAAATCCCCACGATCAGGCGGTCCGCGGCGTTGGTTCCGGCTGCGTTTTTTCCCATGGTTCAACCCTTTACAGGTCTTAAGCCATGCACGGAAGAGGCTCGTGACAGAACGACGACTTGGTGCTTTAATCTCCTTGCCTAGAACAAAGAGGTGCATGCATGGCACTGCAAGGGCATATCCAGGAGTTGTCCGAAAAGCATAAGAAACTGGAAGAACTTATCGAAACCGAGATGACGCACCCCGATTGGAATGAAGTCCGGGTAGCCGCTCTCAAAAAGCAAAAACTTCGAATAAAGGACGAGTTGGAACGGCTGCGAAGCAGCGTCCACTAACACCTCTACGACTTCAGGCCTGCGATTCTGCTGCGCTCGGCGAGGCTTTCGGCTCGTTGATGGGCCGCGGCTTGACCCAGCCGAACACCAGCGCCGCCAAAACGAGGCATAGACTCGCCGCGAGAAATGCCGCGCCCGGAAAGTAGACCGGCGCCTTCGGTCCGGTGAACCAGGCGAACAGGTACGACATCAAGAGCGGCGCGCCGATCGAGGTCAGGCTGCCGATGCTGGTGATGGCGCCCTGCAGCTCGCCCTGCTCGTCGGGCCCGACCTCCTGCGACAGGATCGCATTGAGCGCCGGCATCGCAAGTGCCATCAAAGCGAAGGCGAGCATCCAAGCGTACATCTGCCAGCCCGCGGCGGAGAAGGCGAACCCGGCGAAGCCCATAGCTCCGGCGGCGAGGCCGATGTAGATCGAGCGCACCTCGCCGATGCGCGGGATGACGAGGCGGGTCAACCAGCCATAGGCGATCGCAGTCACCGCGCCCACCCCCATCAGCGAATAGCCGACCTCAGCGGTGGTCCAATGGAACTTGAGCATCGTGTAATAAGTCCAGGTCGCCGGATTGGCATCGTGGGCGAGGCGTATCAGGACGATCACGATGCACAAGGGCAACACATAGGGAAAACGGCGCAGCGCCACCAGCGCGCCCAACGGATTGGCGCGCCACAGCTCGAATTTGCGGCGGTTTTCTTTGGCCAGCGACTCCTTGAGCACGAAGATGCCGAACAGCGCGTTGGCGAACGCGATCGCCGCCGAGACGAAGAATGGCAGGCGCACGCCGTACTGGCCGATGATGCCACCCATCGCCGGCCCGACGACGAAGGCCAGGCCGAACGCCGCTCCGATCAAGCCAAAACTCTGCGCGCGCTTTTCCGGCGGCGTCACGTCGGCGATGTAGGCGTTGGCGGTCGTGTAGCTTGCGCCCGCCGCGCCGGAGAGGACGCGGGCAACGAACAGCCAAGCGATGGTCGGCGCCAGCGCGGTGATCGTGTAGTCGATGCCGATGGCCACAAGGGCGAGAATCAGGACCGGCCGCCGGCCGAAGCGGTCGCTCAAATTTCCGATCGCCGGCGCGCAGAGGAACTGCATGCCGGCATAGGCGAAGATCAGCCAGGCGCCGTAGGTTGCCGCATCGCCCAGTCGAACATGGGTCAGCTGCGCGATCAGCTTGGGTAGCACCGGAATGATCATGCCGAGCCCGGTCATGTCGACGAAGATCGTCATGAAGATGAAGACGAGCGCGTATCTGCTGACCCGGGGCTCTTCCATGCGTCCGTTCCCGCTTGCCGGGGGCAGATTAGAGGCCACCGGGCGAGGTGGAAACCACCTCAGCCGCGCGCCAGCGTGAGGTGGGCTTCGGCCTCGACATCGCGCCAGCTGCGCCCGCCGGTGAAACGGACGGCCACCAGAATCAGGCTCGCGGAGCCGTCGTCGGCGATCAAGGGCGCCGCGAAATATTCGCCGGTCAGAAAAGGCATCCGCGCGGTGTCGGCGCGGGCCAGGAAGCGCAGTGCGACGCCTTGCGTCAGCGTCGCGTCGAGCGCCGAATTCCAACACGGCACCAGCTCCGCTTGAATCACCTCGTCGAGGAATTTCCCGGACAGATCGCCCATGATCTGGGCTAAGGACGCGCCCATCTGAAGCACGCGCCAGCGCCGCGCGCCGCCGATCGCGGCGACGCGCTCATAAAGCGCGATGTCCTTCTGGAAGGGCTGTAGCAGGCGCGGGGACAGATCGCGGCGCGCAGGAAGACCGCGCCGCGTCGCCTGGTTGCGCCACACGCCTAACAGTCGGCGAAGATCGGGGTGGCGGAAAGCGACGGAGGCGTCGCACAGAGACGCCCAGCCGCCCGCTTTGGCCTTTTCGTTGTAGCCGGCTGCCCCGCCGCTCATCGCAGATGTCCTTTGTGGCCGATATTGCCGTTCACTGCGGCCCAAGCAAGGGGGCGTCATTCAAACGGCTGAGATTAGACTACTTCTTTTGCCGCCTCGCGCAGCTTGAATTTCTGGATCTTGCCGGTGGAGGTCTTGGGCAGGTCCATGAAGACGACGCGACTCGGGCATTTGTAGCGGGCGAGATGCTCGCGGCAATGGGCGATCAGCGCGGCGGCGGAGACGTGGCTGTAGCCCGGACGCATTTCGACGAAGGCGCACGGGCTTTCGCCCCACTTTTCGTCGGCTTTGGCCACCACCGCAGCGAACATCACGCCGGGGTGCTTCATCAGCGCATCCTCCACCTCAACCGAGGAGATGTTCTCGCCGCCGGAGATGATGATGTCCTTGGAGCGGTCCTTGAGCTGGATGTAGCCGTCCGGATGCATCACGCCCAGATCGCCGGAATGGAACCAGCCGCCCGCGAAGGCCTGGGCCGTCGTCTTGGGGTTCTTCAGATAACCCTTCATCACGATGTTGCCGCGGAACATCGCTTCGCCGAGCGTCTCGCCATCGGCGGGAACCGGCTCCATGGTCATCGGATCGAGGATGGCGAGGCCTTCCAGCGCGTGATAGCGCACGCCCTGGCGGACCCGCCTTTCACCGAGCGCGCTCTTTTCGAGCATGTTCCATTCGTCGTGCCACTCGTTCACCGTCGCCGGGCCGTAGGTCTCGGTCAGGCCATAGACATGGGTTACGGCGAATCCTGCTTCCATCATCGCGAGGATGGTGGCTTGCGGCGGCGGCGCGGCGGCGTGGACGAAATCGACCTTGTGGGAGAAGGCGCGACGCTCCTCCGGCTTGGCGTTGATCAGCGCCGACATCACGGTCGGCGCGCCGGAAAGATGGGTGACCTTGTGCTCGGCGATGGCGTCGTACATCGCTTTGGCGCGCACCTGGCGCAGGCAGACATGGGTTCCGGCGACAGTCGACAGCGACCAAGGAAAACACCAGCCGTTGCAATGAAACATCGGCAACGTCCACAGATAGACGGCGTGGCGGCCCATGTTCGCCGCCAGCGTGTTGGCGTAGCACATCAGCGCCGCGCCGCGATGGTGATAGACCACGCCCTTGGGATTGCCCGTCGTGCCCGAAGTGTAGTTGAGCGAAATCGCTTCCCATTCGTCGGCGGGCATCACCCATTGAAATTCCGGATCGCCGGCCGCGATGAAGGCCTCGTAATCGATGTGACTGAGCCGCTCTCCGGATTGCGGGAATTCGCGGTCGTCGTAATCGATGACAATCGGCTTCACGTTCGCCAGTTTCAGCGCTTCCTTGATCGTGGCCGAGAATTCGCGATCGACGATCAGCGATTTGGCCCCGCCGTGATCCAGCATGAAGGCGATCGCCGCCGCATCGAGGCGAATGTTGAGCGCGTTCAGCACCGCGCCGACCATCGGCACGCCGTAATGGGCCTCGAGCATCGCCGGCGTGTTCGCCAGCATGACCGCGACCGTCTCCCCCTTGCGGATGCCGGCGAGCGACAGCGCCGAGGCCAGGCGGCGCGACCGCGCATAAAAGTCGGCATAGCTGGTCCGGGCGATGCCGTGGATGATCGCGGTGTGTTTGGGAAAGGCGCGCGCGGCGCGCTCCAAGAAGACGAGCGGCGTCAGCGGCTGGTAATTCGCCGGATTCTTGTCGAGATCGGTCTCGTATGGATTGCCGGCTATCCTGGGCTTGAGATGCGCCGTCGCGCGCGGTCCCGCGTTCCCTTTGCGGCGCGCCAGCGAGCCGCGCGAGTGCAAAGCGATCTTCGCGGCCGGCTTGCGCGATTTCTTCTTCCGCGATCCCTTCCCGCCGGGTTTTTTCCCCGTCCTCTTGCGTGGCGCCATGGTTCTCCCTGACCCGATTTTTGCCGGGAGGCTAGGACTAGGGCCGTGTTACGGCAAGGCGCATGGACGGCCGCCCAAGCGGTTGCTAGGAAGGCGCCGCGAAAGAGTGGAGCCGATGAGCGACGGAAAGACGGCGGGCGGGCCCTTGCGCGCGCTTTACGCCTGGATGATCAGGAACGCGCAAGGCAGACATGCACGCTGGGTGCTGGCCGGCATTGCCTTTGCGGAAGCCTCGTTCTTTCCCCTGCCGCCCGACCTGATGCTGCTGCCGATGATGCTGGCGGACCGCAAGCGGGCCTTCCGGCTCGCCGCCTGGTGCACCTTATGGTCGGTGACCGGCGGCATGCTCGGCTATACGATCGGCGCACTGTTCTGGGACACGGCGGGGCTGTGGATTATCCACCTCTTCCACATTCCGCTGGCGCAAGTGGACGCGCTGCGCCTGAAATACACCCAGCACGCCTATCTCATCGTGGTGCAGGGCCTGACGCCCATCCCCTACAAGCTGGTGACGATTGCCTCAGGCCTAGCGGGCGTTCCATTCGCGCTCTTCATGCTCTACTCGGCGATCACGCGCACGCTGCGCTTCGTGGTCCTTGAAGGCCTCCTGGTCTATTGGTTCGGCGAGCAGGCGCGCGTCATCCTCGAGAAATACCTCGAAGTGGCGCTGATCGCGTTCCTTGCCCTGGTTGTGCTGGGCTTCGTGCTGCTGCACTACATCCTCAAGTAAAGTCGCATGAAATTCTCCTCGATCGCCGCGATTCTTTTTACTACCCTGATCTTCCTGGTCGGCAACGGGCTGTTGGGCACGCTGATTCCGGTGCGCGCGCATCTGGACGGATTTTCCACGCTTGCTATTGGCGTTGTCGGCTCGGCCTATTTCGCGGGCTTCGTTGCCGGATGCTTCGTCGGGCCGCGCTGGCTGATGCGCGTCGGCCACATCCGCACCTTCGCCGTGTCGGCAGGCATCGCCGCGGCGGCGACGCTGGCGCAATCCATGCTGGTGACCGTCACCGTCTGGGTGCTGGCACGCGCGCTGTTCGGTTTCGCCGCCGCCGCCATGTTCATGGTGCTGGAAAGCTGGCTCAACGACCGCGCCGGCAACGCGACGCGCGGGCGGATCTTTTCCTCCTACATGAGCGTCAATTTCGCGGGCCTGTTGATCGGCCAGTTGCTGTTCGCGACCGCGCGGCCGCAAAGCTTCGCGCTGTTTAGCTTGGCGACGATCTTCTATGCCTTGTGCCTGATCCCGGTAGGCCTGACGCAGCTGCCTCAGCCGGCGCCCGCGCCGGTGCCGGTGCTGCGGCCGCTGCGCATGTACCGAATCTCGCCGGTGGGCGTCGCCGGATGCATCACGGTGGGCCTCGCCAACGGCGCCATGTGGACGCTGGCGCCGGTCTATGCCCAGAACCACGGGCTCTCCAACGGCCTGATCGCGCTCTACATGTGCGCCTTCACCGTCGGCGGCACGCTGGTGCAATTTCCCATCGGCCGGTTGTCCGACCATATGGATCGCCGCTACATCATCGCGGCGACCTGCGCGCTCGCTTCGGCTGCGGGCGTGGGGATCGCGCTATTCGTCGGGCGCGGGCAGGCGATGATGCTGGGCTCCATCGCGCTGTTCGGCGTCTTGATGCTGCCGCTCTACGGTCTTTCGGTGGCCCACGCCAACGACCGTATTCCGCGCGAAGCGTTTGTGGAATCGTCGGCGACTTTGCTCCTGATCAATTCGCTGGCGTCGGTGCTGGGACCGACGATCGCGGCGGGCCTGATGGATGCATATGGCGCGCGGACGCTGTTCTTCTTCACCGCGGCGGCGCATCTGGCGATGACGGTGTTCACCGTCGTGCGCCTGCGCCAGAAGGGAGCGCCGGGCGAGGAATACCGCGAGAAGTTCGAGCCGCTGCCGCATCAGGCTTCGCCGAGCTCCCTCGAACTCGATCCGCGCAGCCCCGAGGAACAGAAGGCCGCCTGATGCCGGGCAGCGCTCCGTAAGGGAAGCGCCGCAAAGAACGCGCCGGCGCTTGCTTTACACGCTTTGGGGCGCCCGCTAATTTAGAACCCTTCAAAGCTATCTTTCATCCAACAATCACGGAGGGCGTACCATGAAGCATTTCGCGGTAGCAGGTGCGTGCGCGTTGTTTCTCGCGGCGGGCGTGGCCTCGGCCGACCCGTATGTCGATTACACGCCGGAGAAGGGCGTGTGGGACGTCACCGCCATCAAGGTCGATCCCAACCACATCGACGATTACCTCAAGGGGTTGAAGGCCGTGTGGGTCCCCGGCGAGGAGATCGCCAAGAAGCACGGCGTGATCGACAAGTACTTCGTCATGGTCAAGGCGAACGCGACGGGCGGCGATGCCAACGTGCTCCTCGGTCAGCATTACACCAGCTTCGCCCAGATGGATCCCGATAAGAAGCGCGATGTGGCGATGCAGAAGGAAGGCGAAGCGATCATGAGCAAGGACGCTCAGGCGGCGACCGTGTCCGGCTTCGACAAATATCGCTCCTTCGTCGGCGAGGACCTGTGGGTGCCGATGGAATTCGCGAAATAACTTTCTCCCCGGCATGGCCGCGGCAACGGCGGCCATGCCGGAGTTTTCTTCAGGCAATCCGCCCCGCGGGGCGGACGTCGGAGTGGATTGCTTCTTCAGGGCTGCCAGCCATGCTAGAGATGAACCGCAGCTCGCGTTCTTGAGCGGTTGAGTGGATCACAGGGAGAACTTCCATGAGGTTTCATTTGATGGCCGCGGGCGCGGCACTGGCCCTTGCGCTTGGCACCATGCAGGCGACGGCGGACGCTATGCCGCCCAGACCCGTTGCGGTGCAAAACGTGCCGTGCCCGATACGCGTTTCCGTCGTTCTGCATCCCACCATGCCCGCGCTAGGCTGGATGACCAACAACGCGCCGGTCCAGCTTTCGCTGGACGCGAAAAATCCGCCGCGCGTCGAGTCGAATACGTTGATCTGCTATTATGCGATGCCGGACGGCTACAACGCGTTTGTCTATTACCAGGCGACCGCCGGACGCTCCTGTAGCGTCATCTCGAACAACACTGGATTTGTCTGCCATAAATGAAAGTGAGACCGGGCGCGCCTGCACCGGCGCGTCCGGCTCAACGGCATCTGTTTTGCGCACGGCCCCATCATTCAGGATTCTACAAGATTGCGACGCAGCCCAATGAACGCGGAACAGCTACGATGAAGTACTTAGCACCGGCGTGCGCGCTGTCTCTCGCCGCGGCCCTCGCCGCCCCCGCCTCGCAGCCGGGCGCGGCGAGCTTCGATTGCGCCAAGGCCAAGAGCGCCGTCGAAAAGATGATCTGCGCCGACAGCGAACTCTCCATGCTCGACTGGACGTCCGCGGATTATTACCGCAAGGCCGGCACGACCATGCCCGGCGCCAAATCCTGTCTGCGCGATGACCAGCGCGCCTGGCTCGCCAAGCTGCGCAACGCCTGCAAGGACAAGGCCTGTTTGAAACGCGTCTATCTCGACCGTCTGGCGGAGCTGTACGCGGTGCAGCCCGCGCGGATGGACGGCGAGCCGATGGAGTTGCCAAAGCGCCCCTACCTGGTCGGCATCATCCCGCCCACCGACCACCCGCCGGACTCTGTCGAGAGCGATCCGGCGTCCGCGCCCGCGCTGGCCGTGACCGGCAAGCTCACGCAAGAGGAGGGCGGCTATATGCTCCACGCCTCCGGCAAGGAATACGATTTGATGAGCTGGTACTTCGATCCCCAGGTGATGGACCAGACCAACGCCGCGATGGCGGACCCCGTGGCGCGCTTCACCGTCAGCGGGCGCGCGGGAAAGAACAGCGCCAGCGGGCGGACCTATTTCGAACCGCGCCGCTGCATCTATATCCACCAGCAGCTGTTATAGGCCGCACTTAGGGCTCGCTGGTCTCGTCTTCCGGCTTGTCGGAAGAATCCTCGATGATCACCGGCGCTTCCAACGGCGCTTCGGGCTCGGCCTCGGCCGACGCATCAGGAGGCGAACCGGGCGTTGCATCTTCGACCGGCTTCAGCTTCTCGCCCCGCTTGGCGGCGCGCTTGAGCGCCCGCTCCTTCTTCAGCGAAGCGCGGCTGACGGCGAGGTCGAGTTCGAGCTGCGAGCACAGCCCTAGCGTCACCGGATCGACCGCCTTGATGTTGGTGGCGTTCCAATGCGAGCGCTCGCGGATCTTCTGGATTGTCGCCTTGGTGGTGCCGATCAGCTTGATGATGTCGGCGTCGGTGAATTCGGGATGATTGCGCAGGATCCAATAGACCGCGTCGGGCTTGTCCTGGCGCTTGGAGACCGGGGTATAGCGCGGCGCCTTTTTCTGCTTGACCACGGGCATCTTGTATTTGGGCGGCGCCATCTTGAGGCGCAGCTTGTGGTTGGCTTCGGCCTCCTCGATCTGTTCGCGGCTCAACTGGCCCGAACTCACCGGGTCCTGGCCCTTGATGCCCTTGGCGACATCCTCGTCGGCGATGCCCTTCACCTCGAGCGGATGCAGGCCGCAGAATTCGGCGATCTGCTCGAAGGTGAGCGAGGTGTTGTCCACCAGCCAGACGGCGGTGGCCTTGGGCATCAGCGGTTTGTTCTCGGTAGCCATGTAAATCTTCTCCCATGCCGGGGGAGCGTTCACCGCTCCACCCGACCTCGAAACTTGAGCTTTCGAGGAATGGAGGGGGTTTTAGCGGGGACGGCGGGCGAAGGAAAGAGTTTTTGCCTAGGGCGTGAGCAGAATTTTCCCGATATTCAGGGATTTTGCCATCCGCGCATGGGCCGAGCCAGCCTCGGCGAACGGGAAGGTGAAGTCGATCACCGGCTTGATCTTTCCGGCCTCGATCAACGGCCAGACCTCGCGGACTAGCGCGTCGCGGATCGCGCCCTTCTCGGCGGTGCTGCGCGGCCGCAACGTCGTGGCGGCGAGCGTCAAGTGCTTCTTCAGCATGGGCGCGAAGTTCACCGTCGCGCTGAAGCCGGACTGGAACGCGATGTTGACGATGCGGCCGCCCGGCGCGCCGGCTTGGAGATTCCGCTCGATGTAATCGCCGCCGACCATGTCGAGGATGACGTCCACGCCTTTGCCGCCGGTTGCCTCCAGCACGGCCTCCACGAAATCCTCGTTGCGGTAGTTGATCGCGTGCGCACCCAGCGCCTCGCAGGCGGCGCATTTCTCAACGCTGCCCGCCGTGGCGAACACTGTTTGGCCGCGCGCGGCGCACAGTTGGATCGCCGCCGTGCCGATGCCGCTGGACCCGCCGTGGATCAGCACGCTTTCGCCAGGCTTGAGCCGTGCCGTGTCGATCAGATTGGTCCAGACCGTGAACTGCGCCTCGGGTAGGGCCGCTGCGTCAACCGGGCTCACCCCCTTCGGTTGTGGCAGCACACATTCCTGCGCCACCGCCACATATTCCGCGTAGCCGCCACCGGCGAGCAGCGCGCAAACCCTATCGCCGGGCTTGTGATTAACGACTCCGGGGCCAAGCTCCGCGACCTCGCCGGAGGCCTCCAGCCCCAACGTTAACGGCGCACCGGGCGGCGGCGGGTACAGTCCCATCGCCTGCAACAGGTCGGCGCGGTTGACGCCCGCCGCCGCTACCTTGATGAGAATTTCGCCGGGCCCCGCTTGCGGTTTCCCGGCTTTGCCAAGCGTCAGCCCATAGGCAGGGCCTGGATTTTCAACCACGACGGCGTTCATAGTTGGCATGATCTTGCTCCTTGCATGACCGTATGCCGCAGACGGAAACTAGCATCGTGTCGCAAGGACCGAAACGATGGCCATCGATCCCGAGGAACTGCTGCCCCGCAAAAAACCCGCCGGCATCACGATCGGCGAAGACCTCTCCCACATGTCGGAATTCGAACTTTCCGAACGCATCCTGGCGCTGGAGGGGGAAATCGCTCGTTGCCGCCACGCCATCGGCGCACGCCGGGCCACGAAGTCCGCGGCGGACACTTTCTTCAAACGGTGAATTTCGCAGTCGCAGCACGTCAATGATTAATATGAACAACGTGAACGTTGCCTCTGCGCCACCATCCTATTGGTTTATACGCTGTCGCATCTTGCGCAATGCGGACGAGTTGATAGCTTGATGACATAAAGACTGCGGGCGGGGGAATTCGTATGGCGTATACGCAAGTCGGCGACGACAATCTCCATGAGCTGACGCTTCAATCGTTCACCGGATCGGCGTTGTTCCAGCATACCTTCGACGAGGGTATGTCGCTGGTGGAGGAAACCGCGCGCTATCTCGACGGACCGGGCCGCGAGGAACAGCGCAGCCTGCCGCGCAAGGCCGCCATGCTCTATGCCGGCGAAAGCATGCGCGTGACGACGCGCCTGATGCAGGCGGCGAGCTGGCTCCTGGTGCAGCGCGCCGTACACGACGGCGACATGGCGGTCGAAGACGCCTCGAGCGAGCGTTACCGCTTGGGCTCGAAAGAAATCTGCTTCGGCGGCAGCGCCGAAGGCGTCGAGCTGTTGCCGAGTATGCTGCAGGACCTGCTTTCGCGCAGCGAGAACCTTTACCGCCGGATCGCGCGACTGGACGAGGTGCTGTTCGACAAAGGACAGCCGCCGTCAGGCGCGCGGGGAAATCTGGCGCTCCTGGAACAGGCCTTCGGCGGGGAATAGCAGGAGTGCGTTACCCTGAGGTGCGCTGCCGTGCTTCGAGGCTCGCTATCGCTCGCATCTCGGCATGACGGCAGCGCCGCGAAGGACGCCCTTCGTTATTTCACGAAATCCTTGAACTTCTTGTTGAAGCGCGTCAGACGCCCGCCGCGGTCGATCAGCTGTTGCTGACCGCCGGTCCACGCCGGATGGGTGGTCGAGTCGATATCGAGCGTCAGCTTCTGGTCCGGCTCGCCCCAGGTCGTGCGTGTGCGGTAGCTCGTGCCGTCGTTCAACTGGACGTTCACGAAGTGATAGTTGGGGTGAATGCCCTTTTTCATGGCGGCCAGCCTTTTTTCAGCAAGGGGCGGCTTATAGGGGATCGGGCCGAAAGGTTCAAGCGCGGCCTTCTTGCTGCCCGCGACACCCTATATAGAGAGGGTCATTCGCAAAACAGGCAGGCAGGATATGGCCCAATCGGGCGCGGAATACGTCGAACAAATCCAATACGCCGCCGCCGGCCGGGCCAAGTCGCGCTCCCTGGCCCCTCTGCGCGGGCTGTTGCCGTTCCTCAGACCCTATCGCTGGACGATCCTGGCCGCCGTGGTGGCGATGCTGGTTGCCGCGACGGCAACGCTGGTCCTGCCGCTGGCCGGGCGCGGGCTGATCGATCACGGATTCAATGCGGCGCAGGCCGCGGCCATCTCAAAATATTTCCTGGCGTTCCTGGCCGTTGCGGGCGTCATGGGCGTGTCCTCGGCGGTGCGCTACTATTTCGTGACCTGGACGGGCGAGCGCGTCATCGCCGACGTGCGCAAGGCGGTGTTCGACAACATCATCTCGCTGACGCCGTCGTTCTTCGAAGTAACGCGCACCGGCGAGGTCCTGTCGCGGCTGACCGCCGACACCACGCTGATCCAGACCGTGATCGGCTCTTCCGCCTCGGTGGCGGCGCGCAACGCCGTGACGCTGATCGGCGGCTTGGCGATGATGTTCGTCACCAGCCCCAAGCTGTCGGCCCTGGTGGTGGGCGCGGTTGCCCTGGTGATGCTGCCGCTGATCCTGTTCGGGCGCTGGGTGAGAAGCCTGAGCCGCAAGAGCCAGGATAGAATCGCCGACACCAGCGCCCACGCCAGCGAAACCCTCAACGCGGTGCAGACCGTGCAGGCCTTCACCCACGAAGCCCATGAGCGCAGGGCCTTCGCCGCCGCCACCGAGGAATCGTTCATCGTCGCGATCCTGCGCACGCGCGCGCGGGCGGCGATGACGGGCGTCGTGATCTTCGCCGTCTTCGCCGCGATCGTCTGCATCGGCTGGGTGGGGGCGCAGGACATGATCGCGCACCGCATGACCGGCGGGCTGTTGCTGCAGTTCATCATCTATGCCGGCATCGTGGCGGGCGGCGTGGGCGCGCTCAGCGAGACCTGGGGCGACCTGCAGCGCGCGGCTGGAGCTTCCGAGCGCCTGATGGAATTGCTGCATGCCAAGCCCGAGATCGCAGCCCCCGCCCATCCCAAACGATTGCCCGTTCCGTCGCGCGGCGCGATCTCGTTCCAATCGGTGACACTACGTTATCCTTCGCGCCCCGATCATGCCGCGCTTGAGCACTTCTCGCTCGAGGTCAAGCCGGGCGAGGCGGTGGCGCTGGTTGGCCCCTCGGGCGCCGGCAAGTCCAGCGTCTTCCAGATGCTCCTGCGTTTCTATCCGATGCAGGAGGGGCGGATTCTGTTCGACGGAGTCGACATCGCCGAACTTGATCCGACCGAACTGCGCCGCCATATCGCCATCGTGGCGCAGGATTCGATCATTTTCTCCGGCACCATCGCCGACAACATCCGTTACGGCCGGCCCGAGGCAAGCGATGAAGACGTGCGCCAGGCCGCCGAGGCTGCGGCCGCCAGCGAATTCATCGCGCGCCTGCCCGACGCGATCGCCACGCGCGTCGGCGAGCGCGGCGTCACGCTGTCCGGCGGTCAGCGCCAGCGCGTCGCCATCGCGCGCGCCATCCTGCGCGACGCCCCGCTGCTTCTGCTCGACGAAGCCACAAGCGCGCTCGACGCGGAGAATGAGAGGCTTGTGCAGCAAGGCTTCGCCAATCTGATGGCCGGGCGCACCACCATCGTGATCGCGCACCGCCTGGCGACGATCCAGCGTTTGAAGCGTATAGTGGTGATGGATCAGGGCCGCGTCGTCGGCGAAGGCAGCCATGCCGAATTGGTTGCGCGCGGCGGACTTTACGCGCGGCTGGCGAACCTGCAGTTTTCCTCCGCCACCGCGCTGGCGGGATAGGAAAGACGATGAGGATCAATCCTTGGCATCGCATCGCGGCGACGGCCGGCGCCGTGCTGATCGTGGCGATCCTTGCGGGCGCCGCGCGGCTCACGGAATCCCACGGCGTCTTCACAAAGGTCGTGCCGGGCTTCGCCGGAAGCTGCCAGCCGGTCAAGAGCGCTACGGGTCCGGAAGACATCGCCATCGACGCCAAGGACAAGATCGCCGTCATCTCGGCCACCGACCGCCCCGCGCGCAACAAAGGCAAGCCGTCGCCGGGCGACGGGCTCTATTCCTACGCTTACGCAGAGCCGGGCGCCGTGCCGGTCAAGCTTTCCGGCACCCCGCGCGACTTCCATCCGCACGGCATCAGCCTGTTCCGCGCATCGGACGGCGGATTGACGCTGATGGCCATCAACCACCGCCTGGACGGGAGCAACACCGTCGACATCTTCTCGGTCGAGATCGACAAGGGTGCGGCCGAGCTGACAGAGGTCGGCAGCATCGGCGGGGCGGTCCTTGCGAGTCCGAACGATCTGGCGGCGGTCGACGATGACCGCTTCTACGTCGTCAACGATCACACCAGCACAACAACCTTCGGCCGCTGGCTCGACGATACGCTGGTGCTGCCGCGCGCCGATATTCTCTATTTTGACGGCATCAAGTTCGTCGAGGTGGCCAACGGGTTGAATTTCCCCAGCGGCGCGGCGCTCTCAGCCGACGGACGTTATCTCTATGTGACGGAGGCCTATCCGCGCACGCTGTTGACCTTCGAGCGTAATGCATTCACCGGCCAGCTCAAACAGGTGAGCGCGCTCGCCATCGCCTCCAATCTCGACAATGCCGACGTCGCCGCCGACGGCAGCATCTGGGTCGGCAGTCACCCCAAGGCCTTCGCCATGGCGAGGTTCCGCGAGGATCCATCGAAGCCGGCGCCGTCGGAGATTTTCCGGGTCTCGGTGAAGGACGGCACGCCGCAGGGTGCAAAGCTCGTCTATGCCAATATGGGCGCTGAGATCGGCGGCTCCAGCGTGGGCGCCGTGGCCGACGGCCATCTCTTGATCGGTTCGCCGTTCGACGACAAGATTCTGAATTGCAAATTGCCCTGAGCGTTACACGAGCTGCCGGCGGGTCATCGCTTCGAGCACGCGTACCGGCGCGCGCCCGGGCTCGGCCATCGCCGCCGGGTCGAGATGGAAGGTCTGCTCCAACACGTGCTGGCCGGAGAGTGCCGCGTGCATCACCTGGTCGGTGTAGCACAGCCACGTCGTTCCGGACGGGAAGGCGACATTGGCCTTCAGGCAACTGCGCTGATAGCCGGAATCGAGCTTGGCGCCGTCGTGCAGCCCCAGCATCACATGGTCGTAGGGCGAGCGCACGCCCTTGGTCGCGCCGACGGCGGCCAGGAGCCAGCTTTTGGCCGGGATCGGTTCGCGAATGCGCGGCAGAATCTTCCTCGCCATGTCGATGAACGGCTCACCGACGTTCCAGACGCGCGGCTTGCCGTCCGGATTGACGTTGGCGAACAGCCTGAGGATGCGCCGGCCGCGCATCGGCGTGGCGGGAAAAGCGTCGACGTGCAGGCGCGTGTCGTCGTGAACTGGCGAATAGGAGCGCCCCTCGATCTCCACCGGACGAAACGAAGTTCGCGCGCGCTCAAGCCCGTCGCGATAGGCCGGGAACAATCCGCCGACGAGATTCAGGGCGTCCTGCGCGAATCGTTGCATCATCGCCTGCAGCAGCGCGCGCTGTTCGCCCGCAGCCGCGGTGTGTTTAAGCCGGCCGGAGGGATCGAGGCTGACGTTCTTTGCCCGCCCGCCCAGGATCGACGGCGATAAGAGGGCATGCTCTTCAGCGCCCAGGGTGAAGGGCAGGCGGGGGAAGAAGATCACCTTGCCGCTTTCCAGCGCCGCGATGGCGCCCGCCTTTTCCTCGTCGGAAAACGGCCCGCCCCAGGAATTCGCCTGCAAACTGTAAAGAACGTCCATGGCGGCCACTATATCGAAAGCGCGCGGAAAACGAAAAGGGCGCCGATCGCCGGCGCCCTTCGCAACTGCCCCCGGGAAATCCGTTAGGCGGCGGCTTCCTCCGCCGGATCGCGCAGCACATAGCCGCGGCCCCAGACGGTTTCGATATAGTTGTCGCCGTTGGTCGCCGCCGCGAGCTTCTTGCGCAGCTTGCAGATGAAGACGTCGATGATCTTGAGCTCCGGCTCGTCCATGCCGCCGTAGAGATGGTTGAGGAACATCTCTTTCGTCAGCGTGGTGCCCTTGCGCAGCGAAAGCAGTTCCAGCATCTGATATTCCTTGCCGGTCAGATGCACGCGGCTGCCGTCGACTTCCACCGTCTTGGCGTCGAGATTGACGGTCAACTTGCCCGTCGTGATTACCGACTGCGAATGGCCCTTGGAGCGGCGAACCACCGCCTGGATGCGCGCAACCAGTTCGTCCTTGTGGAACGGCTTGGTCATGTAATCGTCGGCGCCGAAGCCCAGCGCCTTGACCTTCGCTTCGACGATGGCATTGCCCGAGAGAATGAGCACCGGCGTCTGCACTTTGGCGACGCGCAGGCTCTTCAAGACCTCGAAGCCGCTCATGTCGGGAAGCTGCAGGTCGAGTACGATGATGTCGTAATCGTACAGCTTGCCGAGATCGATCCCCTCCTCGCCCAGATCCGTTGTGTAGACGTTAAAGCCCTCCGAGCGCAGCATCAGTTCGATGCTACGCGCCATCGCGCTGTCGTCTTCGATCAGGAGCACGCGCATGTCAGACCCCTTTGGTCGTCAAGCCGGCAGGGTTACCGCCGGTTTGGGTTAATCTGCTACCAGACGGTAAGCGGAAAGGGTTAACATCCACTTTCCATCGCGCAGCAGATTTCATGGGATGCGAAGGTGCCTTAACGCGTCCGAACGAATCCAAACTTGTGTTACATCCCATTGATTCGATTTGTTAAGTTTACCGCAACTTAAATCCTTCCCCGCAAGATGTCTTTTTTAGGACCAGCGGGCCGAAGGACGCGGATGCGCAGCTTGGAAAGGGAAATCGAGGCGGTGCCGGCGCTGCGCCGCTTCGGCCGGGTAGCCCGGATCGAAGGGCTTCTGGTCGAAGTGACGGGGGCGGCCGGAGCCATCAGCCTGGGCGGGCAGGTTCGCCTATCGTCCGGTTCCGGCAAGCAGATTCCCTGCGAAGTGGTCGGATTCCGCGAGGGCCGGGCCCTGGCGATGCCGCTGGGCGTGCTCGACGGCATGACGCTGGGGGCGCGGGCAGACTTCGAAGGCCATGCCGCGTCGATCTTCCCCTGCCGGGACTGGCTCGGACGCGTGCTCGACGCTTTTGCCCAGCCCACCGACGGTAAGGGACCCCTGCCGCAAGGCCAGCTCGCCTATCCGCTGAAGGCGCCGCCGCCGCCGCCCCAGGCGCGCGCCCGCATGGGCGGCAAGCTCGATCTTGGAGTGCGCGCACTCAACGCCTTTGCAACCTGCTGCAAGGGCCAGCGCATGGGCATCTTCTCGGGCTCCGGCATCGGCAAGTCCATGCTGCTCGCCATGCTGGCGCGGAACACCGACGCGGACGCTATCGTCATCGCGCTCGTCGGCGAACGCGGCCGCGAAGTGAAGGAATTCGTCGAAGACGATCTCGGCGAAGAAGGCTTGAAGCGTTCCGTCGTCGTTGCCGCCACCTCCGACCAGCCGCCCCTGGTGCGCCGCCAGGCGGCCTATACGGCGATGACCATCGCGGAGCAGCTCCGGGACCAAGGTTTGCATGTGCTGCTCCTGATGGACAGCGTGACCCGTTTCGCAATGGCACAGCGCGAAGTCGGCCTCTCCGCCGGGGAGCCGCCGGCCTCGAAAGGCTACACGCCGACCGTATTCGCGGAACTGCCGCGATTGCTGGAGCGCGCCGGCCCGGCAGCGGTCGGCTGCAAAGGATCGATTACCGGCCTGTTTACCGTTCTGGTCGAGGGCGACGATCACAACGAGCCGATTTCCGACGCGGTGCGCGGCATCCTGGACGGCCATATCGTGCTCGACCGTGCCATTGCGGAACGCGGAAGGTTTCCGGCCATCAATATTCTCAGGAGCGTGAGCCGGACCATGCCCGCCTGCAACACGACGGAGGAGCAGGATATCGTGGCGCAGGCGCGAAAACAGATCTCCGTCTATGACGACATGGCCGATCTGATCCGGCTGGGCGCCTACAAGACCGGCTCCAACGCCGAGCTCGACCTGGCGATCGCCAGGCATCCGCAGTTCGAGAGCTTTCTGGCGCAAAAGAAAGATGAACGCGCCACGTTAACCGAAGGGTATGGAGAATTGAGCAGAATAGTCAGCGTGGGGAAGGGTAAGGCGTCATGAAACGACAAGACACTTTGATCCGCTTGCGCAGATTCCGCGTCGACGATCTCAAGCGCCGCATGGCGACGCTCGACGGCATGAAGGCCGACGTCGACAAGAAGCTCGCCGACCTCGAGGAAAGCGTCGCGCGCGAACGCCAACGCGCCGGCGACACCGACATCGGCCGGCTGGCCTTCCCATCGTTCCTGCGCTCCATCGACGGGCGACGCGAAAATCTGCGCGCCACGCTCAAGGAGATCGAGCGCGAGCGCGTTCTCTGCCAGGCCGACATCACCCAGGCGTTCCAGGACCTGAAGAGCCTGGAATTCGCCAACGAGCAACAGGACAAGCGGCTGGCCGAGATCGAGGCCCGCCGAGCCCAGTCGCGCCTCGACGAAATGGCGCTGGTCCGCCACCTGCGCAAGCACGCGCTGCGCGGCGCCTGACGGCGGGTATCAGGGATCAGGAATCGAAGGACGCGAATCGGGTTATTCTGATCCCCGATGACTGATCCCTGTCTTCTGCGCGGAGCGCCTCATGTCGGTTTCTGAATATCTGTCGCCGCTGGTCGGCCGGCTGGTGCTGGTCTGGTTCTTCCTCTCCCAGACGCTGCATTACGGCGGGGAGTGGAGTGCGACGGCGTCGCTGATGACGTTCAGCGGCATTCCCGCCGCGCCTTTCGTGCTTTTGGTGGCGCTGATGCTGCTGGTCCTGGGCAGCCTGTCGCTGCTGTTCGGCTATCACACCCGGCACGGCGCCATGTTGCTGTTCGGCGTGACCATCGTCGCCACCGTGCTGATGCACGATTTCTGGCGGATCCACGACAATGTGGCGGCGCGTCACGCTGATTTCGAGCTGTTCGCGCGCAACATCGCCATCGCGGGCGGCCTGCTGTTACTCGTCGGATTGGGGCCGGGGCCGCTGGCGGCGGACAATTCCAAAGGCAAAAAGAGGTAACGAATTCCCTCATCCGGCGGAGGGATTGAGCTCCGTCGGTCGAATGGAATTCGCCGCGACAACGACGAATTAGCGCAGAACCGCAGAACGGATGAGGTGCACCACCGCGATCAGCACTGCGAAAAGAACGAAATAGGCGAGCAGCGTCATCATCGGCACGCCCAGGAAATCGTGCCAGCCCGTGTGCGCGTAAGCTGTGACATCCTGCTTGCCCAACGTCACGGCGCGCACGAAGACCAACAGCACGTAGCCGACAAGCCCCAGAACGGTCGCCGTGAGAATCGAGTTGAAGCCTTGGATGGCGAAACCCGCCAAGATCGCAACCAACGCGATGATTACGAGCGTGATCCAATCGGCATGCGTGACGATCCCTTGAATCGTGTGCCAGATATCAAGTAACGCAGACATAGTACCCCCTTGAACGCGTGTTTTTTTGTCCACAGCAAACGCGTTTCGACGCGACGGAACGCGGAGCCCACCGTTAATGCCTATTAACATATCATACACGATTTACGCGCTGCGACGAGTTTGCGCGTCCCGCTGAGCAATCAGCGAATTTTATAGTTAACGAAGTGACGGAACGATTTTCAGATTGCCTATTTGCCCGCCAAGAGCTCCCGCCAACACTCCGATTGCCGCAACGGCAGGGCTTTGTGGATAGAGCACGCACGGCATCGTCTGTCTACGGACGGCCTCGGTCACCCGCGGATCGTCGGGGATATATCCAAGATAGTCGGGCGTGACTTTCAGGAACGATTGTGCGGAGCGGATCAAGCTTTCGGCGGTGCGTCTGGCTTCGCCCGCGCTGCCCGCCATGTTGACGACGATCGAAGGCGGCCGTCCGCCGGTGCGTTTCACCATCAGCTTGGCGAAGGCATAGGCGTCGGTGAGCGAAGCGGGATCTGGCGTCGCCAGCACCAGCGTGTCGTCGGCATGGGCGGCAAGCGTCATGGTCGCTGCGCCGACTCCGGCGCCGAGGTCGATCAGGACGCGATCGTAAGCGGCGGCGCGTTTGAGCATCGCGGCCAGACGCTCGCCCGTCTCGGCGTCGCTGTCGGCCAGCGCACCGCTGCCCGCCGGCGCCGAGAGGAGATCGAAGCCGGCGTGCGGAGCGAGCGCGACATGGGCGATGGCATCGGTGAGAACGATCCGTCCGGCGAGCCAGCTGGGCAGGTCGCCGCCGCTCGCCGCGCCGAGCTGCACCGTGACGTTGGCGAGTCCGAGGTCGGCGTCGCAGATCAGCACCCGTTCGCCCAGATCGGCGAAGGCCTGCGCCAGCGCCAGCGCGACGAAGGTCTTGCCAGTTCCGCCTTTGCCGGAACCAACGGCGGTCAGACGCGGACGCAAGGACTTCAGAGTCATTGCGCGCTCTCCTGTTCGCTCTCGGCGAGAAGGCGCGACAAGGCCAAAGGCGTCAGCGTCTCCAGTCCGCCCGCCACGAACGGCGAACGCGTGATATGGGCGAGGCCGACATCGGGCGTCATGGCGGCGGCGGCGAGCGCGCCCGCCCGCCTGGCCAAATCAACGGCGGTGACGATCAGGCGGCCGACGCCGATATGCGCCAGGGCCGCGGCCATCTCGGCGATTTCCTCCGCGTCGGTCAGTGCCGACAGCACGCCGAGCGGTTCCACCGCCTCAATCTTGGCCAGCGCGGCGTAAACGGCGGCGATCCTGGGCTGGCGCGGATCGAATCCGGCGGTGTCGATGACGGCGAAGGTGCCCAGCGCCACGGCATCGCCGGTCAGGTTGGCGAGGGCGTAGGCGGAATCGGCGGTGGCGACGGCGGCATCGAGATGTTCGGCGAAGGCGTTGAGCCGCGCCACCGCGCCGGCGCCCACGACGTCGGCGGCGATCAGGGTCACCTTGCGCCCGGCAAGCTTGGCGTGTGCCCCGAGCTTGGCGGCGACCGCGGTCTTGCCCGCGCCGTTGGGGCCCAGCAGCAGAAACGCCTTGGCGCTGGCGAAATCGATGGGCGCGGATTTCATCCGCGCGTCGATGGCGGCGGCGAGCGCCAGCGTCATGTCGCTGACGCTGGTTTTGGCGCTGGCTTCGGCGAGCGCGTGGCCGAGCGCGTCGGGCAGGCGATGCCGCGCGAAGGAGCCGAGCAATTCGCTGCGGTCGAAGCGCCGCCGGCCCGGCTTGGAGTCCGACTTATCGCGCAGCCGGCTGATCATCGCGTCGCGGAAATCGGCGTCGACATCGTTGACCGGCGTGCCGATCTCGTCTTCGAAGGGCGTCGTTTCGGGCTCCTCGAGCGCGGCGCGCAACAGCACGCCGCCGCCCTTGGCGCGTTCGCTGCCGACGATGACCGCCTCGGGGCCCATCTCGGCGCGCACGCTGGCCAGGGCGCTCTTCATGTCCTTGGCGATGAAGGTGCGAAGTTGCATCACACCTGCCCCAAGGTTCTAAGCCGGATCGAGGCGTGAATTTCGTTCTGCGACATGACCACGGTCTGGTTGCGGAAGCGTTCGACGATCGAGTGCACGAACGGCCTGATCTGCGGGCTGGTCAACAGCACCGGCACGTCGTTCTTCTGGGTGGCTTCCTCGAAGCGGTCGCGCACCGAGGTGATGAACTGCTGAAGCTGGCTGGGCGCCATGGCGAGCTGACGGTCCTCGCCCTGGCCGACAATGGATTCCGCGAAGGCCTGCTCCCAGGCCGGAGACATCGCCAGGATCGGCAGATAGCCGCCCGGCGACAGGTTGGCGTGGCAAAGCTGGCGCGCTAGCCGCCCGCGCACATGCTCGGTGATATAAAGTGCGTTCTTGGTATGGCCGACGGCTTCGGCGATGCCTTCCAGGATCGCCGAGAGGTCGCGGATCGAGACGCGTTCGGAGAGCAGCGTCTGCAGCACGCGCTGCACGCCGGTGACCGAGATTTGCGACGGGATGAGTTCCTCGACCAGCTTCTTGTGCTCGGCGGGCAGATCGTCGAGCAGCTTCTTGGTCTCGACATAGGACAAGAGTTCCGACATGTGCGACTTCAGCACCTCGGTTAAATGCGTGGTCAACACGGTGCCGGGCTCGACCACCGTATAGCCGCGGAAGCTGGCTTCCTCGCGCAACGAACCGTTCACCCAGGTAGCGGGCAGGCCGAAAGCGGGTTCGGTGGTGTGGGTGCCGGGAAGATCGATCGGCAGGCCCTTTGGATCCATCACCAAGAGGCTGCCGGGATAAAGCTCGCCGCGGCCGGAATCCACTTCCTTGACGCTGAGCCGGTATTCGTTGGCGCCGAGCTGCATATTGTCGAGGATGCGCACCGGCGGCATGACGAAGCCCATCTCCTGGGCGAGCTGGCGGCGCAGCGCCTTGATCTGGTCGGTGATGCGGTGGCCTTGCACGTCGCTGATGAGAGGCAACAGGCCGTAGCCCAATTCGACGCGCAACAGATCGAGCGCGAGCGCATTGGCGATCGGTTCTTCCTTCGGCGCCGCGTCGGCCTTGGCTTTCTCTTCCTCGACGCGGGTCTTGGTCTCCTCGTTCGATTTGCGCTTGTAGGCGCTCCAGGCGAGCGCGCCGACGCCGGCGGAAAGTCCGGCGAAGGCGAAAGTGGGCATCCCTGGCAACACCGCGACGATCCCCATCACAGCCGACGCCATGCCGAGCGCCTGGGGATAGAAGGAGAGCTGGTGCATCAGGGCGCGGTCGGTCGAGCCTTCGACACCCGCCTTGGACACCATCAGGCCCGCCGCCGTGGAAACGATCAGCGCCGGCATCTGCGTCACCAGGCCGTCGCCGACCGAGAGCAGGGTGAAACTGCTGGTGGCGTCGGCGAAGCTCATGCCGTGCTGCGCCACGCCGACGATGATGCCGCCTATGACGTTGATGGCGACGATCAGAAGGCCGGCGATGGCGTCGCCGCGCACGAATTTGCTGGCGCCGTCCATGGCGCCGAAGAAATTGGCTTCCGATTCCAGGTCCTTGCGGCGCTTCCTGGCGTCCTTCTCGTCGATCAGTCCTGCCGAGAGATCGGCGTCGATCGCCATCTGCTTGCCGGGCATGGCGTCCAGGGTGAAGCGCGCGGCGACTTCCGCGATGCGCCCGGAGCCTTTCGTGATGACGACGAAATTCACCACCACCAGGATCGAAAAAACGATCAGCCCGATGACGAAATTGCCCTGCATAATCAGCTTGCCGAAGGCCTGGATGACGTAGCCGGCCGCCGCGGTGCCGGTGTTGCCGTGCGCCAGGATCAGCCGCGTGGAAGCGAGGTTTAGCGCCAGGCGCATCAGCGTGGTGATGAGCAGGATCGCCGGGAACGAGCTGAATTCCAGCGGCTTGCGGATGAATACCGCCGTCATCAGAATCAGAATCGAAAAGGACAGCGAAAAGGCCAGGCTGATGTCGAGCAGCCAGGTCGGCAAAGGCAGGATCAGCACCACCAGGATCGCCATGATGCCGAGCGCTAGCGCCAGATCGCTGCGCTTGAGGTATCCGGCGATGCCGCCGAGCGAAAAGCCCGATGCCCGTGTGGTGACGCCGATGTCGGCCATCTGGCTGCCTTACCCCGCCATTCTTTGTTCGCCGGGCTGGGCGACGGCAAGTCCGGCCTGGGTGTATTCGCGCAGCTTGTTGCGCAGCGTACGGATCGAGATGCCGAGAATGTTCGCCGCGTGGGTGCGGTTGCCGAGGCAATGATCGAGCGTGTCGAGGATCAGGTCGCGCTCCACGTCGGCCACCGTGCGCCCGACCAGGGTGCGGGTGACGGCCGCCGCCGATTCCACGGCGGAACGCACCGGCCCGGGAAGATCGCTTTGGCCGGCTCCCAGCATGCCACCGCCGACATGGGTGCCGTCTGGCAGGCGAATCGCTTCGGCGCCGATCTCGGAACCGGTGGCCAACAGCACCGCGCGATGGATGGTGTTCTCCAGTTCGCGCACATTGCCGCGCCAGGGATGCGTCGCCAGTAGGCGCTCCGCCGCCGGCGCGATGGCGCGATAGGGCAGGCCGTTGGCCTCGGCGTATTTGCGCGCGAAGTGCCGCGCCAGCGCCTGGATGTCCTTGGGCCGCTCGCGCAGCGCCGGCAGGCGCAAATTGACCACGTTCAAGCGGTAGAGCAGGTCCTCGCGGAAAGTGCCGCGCTTGGCGACTTCGGCGAGATCGCGGTTCGAGGTCGCGATGATGCGGATGTCGACCTTGACCGGCTTGGTGCCGCCGACGCGGTCGATCTCGCGCTCCTGGATGGCGCGCAGCAGCTTGGCCTGCAGATGCGCATCCATCTCGCTGATTTCGTCGAGCAGCAGGGTTCCGCCATTGGCCTCCTCGAACTTGCCGATGCGCCGCGCGATGGCGCCGGTGAACGCGCCCTTCTCGTGGCCGAACAATTCGGATTCCAAGAGGTTCTCCGGGATCGCCGCACAATTGACGCAGATGAACGGCTTGTCGGCGCGCGAGGATTTCCTGTGGACATAGCGCGCCAGCACTTCCTTGCCCGAGCCCGATTCGCCGGTGATCAGGATCGAGGCGTCGCTGGTCGCCACCTGGTCGGCGAGGCTGATGACGGCCGTCATCGCCTCGTCCTCGTAGATCATCTGGTGGCTTTCGTCGGCGACGGCGGCGAGCACCGCGGCGATCAGTTCGGGATCGGGCGGCAGCGGCAGATATTCCTTGGCGCCGGCGCGGATGGCGTCGACCGCTTTGCGCGCGTCGGTGCCCACGCCGCAGGCCACCACCGGCGTGCAGATCCGTTCCGTCGCCAGCGCCCGCACCAGCGTGCCGATGTCGCAGCAGACGTCGCACAGAACGAGGTCCGCGCCCTGGCCGCCGCGCAGGCTGGCGAGGCCCTGCTCGATGTCGTTCGCGTGCGTGACCTTGGCGCCGCGATCCATCGCGATCTTGGTCGCCGCTCCGATCTGGCCTTGCAATCCGCCGACGATGAGTAGCCGCATGGTCTTGTTCCTTGCCTATCCGGTCAGTTCTGGCCGGCCTTGATGATTTCCGTCATGGTGACGCCGAGGCGGTCCTCGACGAGAACGACTTCGCCGCGCGCCACCAGCCGGTCGTTGACATAGATGTCGATCGCTTCGCCGACCTTGCGGTCGAGCTCGACGATGGTGCCCTTGCCGAGCTTGAGAAGCTGGCTGACCTCCATCGCGGATTTGCCGAGCACCGCGGAAACCGTGACCGGCACGTCGAACACCGCTTCCAGATCCTGGGCGGAGCGCTTGACGTCCACGTCGGCGGCGGATTCGCCGGTGAGCAGCGCGGGCGCACTCTCGTCCTTGGCGTCGTGGGAGAGATCGGGCAGATCTACGTCGTCGTTTCCCGCCATGGTCTATCCTTTCGTGGTCGTCTTAGTGGATTGGGCGAAGCGCCGCGCGATCAGCTCGCCGACCGCCGCTTCGAGGGCCGCGAGACTGCGTTCGGCGCCGCCGCCGCGCCATTCGATGCGGCAGTCGCCGCCGGCGATGGCGGGGTCGGCGGAAGTGACGATGCGCCCATCGAAGCCTTCGTCATGGGCGATTTCCGCAAGCTTGCCGCAGAGCGCGTCGATCACGTTCTGCGAGGCGCGCAGCACGATGCGCGGCTCGCCGATGGCCTGGTGGATGGCCTCGCGCAGCGCCTCCTCCACGTCGCCGCTTGGATAGGAGGCGATGGCGACTGGGGCGAGCTTGCGGGCGGCGGCAAAGGAGAGGCGCGCGGCTTCCTCGCGCAGGGCTTCGATTTCGTTCCTGGCGGCGGCGAGCGTGGCGCGCACTTTGTCGCCCAGCTCGGCGACGGCGGCGGCGAGCGCTTCGGCGGCGCGCACCTGGCCGGCCTTGAGGCCCTCGGCGCGGGCCTTGGCGAACATCTGGTCGATTTCTTCCTGGGTGAAGACCTTGCGCTGGCGGGCGCGCGCCGCATTCGACACCAGATCGCCCTCGGGACGGAACTCCGTGTCGAAATTGAACTTGGCTGCCGGGTGTTTGTTCATTAATACACCAGCTCGTCTTCGCCCTGCTTGTTGGCAATCATGATCTCGCCCTTGTTGGCGAGATCCTTGGCGACGTTGACCATGCGCATCTGCGCCTCGTCGACGTCCTTCAGACGCACCGGCCCCATCGCTTCCATGTCCTCGCGCAGGATTTTTCCGGCGCGTTCACTCATGTTGGAGAAGAAGATGTCGCGCAGCGCATCGGTGGCGCCCTTGATCGCCAGCGCCAGCTTATCCTTCTCGACGTGGCGCAGCAGCGTCTGGATCGAGCCGGGATCGAGCTTGCCGAGGTCCTCGAAGGTGAACATCAAGGCCTTGATGCGCTCGGCGGAGTCGCGGCTGCGCTCTTCCAGCGCGGTGACGAAGCGGCTTTCGGTCTGGCGGTCGAAGTTGTTGAAGATTTCCGCCATGTGCTCGTGGGCGTCGCGCTTGGCGGTGCGCGCCAGGTTGGACATGAACTCGACGCGCAGCGTGCGCTCCACCTTGTCGAGGATGTCCTTCTGCACGCT
>Ga0182027_10002074_pt1 | contig 32697 bp, 28 predicted proteins | sample 712E1DmetaG_FD_121300 | JGI IMG/M metagenome (GOLD analysis project Ga0182027, IMG submission 121300) | Permafrost microbial communities from Stordalen Mire, Sweden - 712E1D metaG (Illumina Assembly) | ecosystem: Environmental > Terrestrial > Soil > Wetlands > Permafrost | place: Sweden...
CGCGGCCTGGTCGAGATCTCCAACCACTGCGTGCGCAGGTGCGCCTACTGCGGCATCTCGGTCGGCAACCGCGACCTCGTCCGCTACCGGATGACAACCGATGAGATCATGGAGTGCTCGAGGCAGGCGGTCGCGCTCGGGTACGGGACCGTCGTGCTCCAGGCCGGCGAGGACTACGGCATCACCCGGGAGTGGCTCGCCGACCTCGTCCGCCGCATCAAGACCGAGAGCTCGCTCGCCGTCACGCTGTCGCTCGGCGAGCGGCCGGACGAGGACCTCGCCGCGTGGCGGGAAGCCGGCGCCGATCGCTACTTGCTGCGCTTCGAGACGTCGGACGCGGCGCTCTACGACCGCATCCACCCTCCCCTGCCCGACCGGCCCTCTGACCGGTTCGCCATCCTCGGCCGCCTGGTCGCGCTTGGGTACGAAGCCGGCAGCGGCGTGATGATCGGCATCCCGGGGCAGACGTACGCGTCGCTCGCGCACGACCTCGAGACGTTCGCCACGATGAACCTGGACATGATCGGCGTCGGCCCGTACATCCCGCACCCGGCGACCGCGCTCGGTCGCGGCGAGCTGCCCGAGGCCTCGCCAGGCGAGCAGGTCCCGAACACCGAGCTCATGACCTACAAGGTCGTCGCGCTCGCCCGGCTGGTCGACCCCGATGCGAACATCCCCTCGACGACGGCCCTCGCCACACTCAACCTCGCGAGCGGCCGCGAGCTCGGCCTCTCGCGCGGCGCCAACGTCGTCATGCCCAACCTCACGCCGACGAAGTACCGCGCGCTGTACGAGATCTACCCAGCCAAGGCCTGCATCCGCGAAACCGCAGCCCAGTGCGGCACCTGCCTGAGCGGCAGGATCGTGCGGCTGGGGCGCACCGTCGGCAAGGGTCCCGGCGGCCGCAAGCGCCGAGCCTGAGCCCCCGGAGGTTGTCATTCTGAGCGAGGCGCCGCGAGCGAAGAATCCCACCAATGAACACACGATCGCGTCTAAGCGCTTGCAGCAGGCACACCGGCCGGCCTGCTGGCACAGCGGTCGTGCCTCGGTCCATAATCGAACCATGCTGAATGTCGAGTGGTTCGCCGGCGTGCTGCTGAAGCGCAGCGTCAGGCGGCTGAAGTCATGACACGGCTGGTCATCATGCCACAGGGGCCAGGCACAGGGCTCGATTTCGATCTCCCAGAATCGACGGCCAGTCTTCTGCGTTCGACACCGACCAGGAGCCCCGGGCGACTGTCAAGGCCGTCGATAGCACTTGGTGGGAAGTAGAGTCGGACGATGAGGCCACCTTATCCGCTATTCGTGAGCGCTTTCAGAACATCGATGAGCAACATTAGGCCGCCCAATCCTGATTCGACGGACGTAAGACCTGTTGGCGTAGACGAGGCCCGAGAGAGATAATCGAGCAGGGAGTGTGCGAAGGACATGGGCAGGCGTCTCCGTAAGCTAGCGCTTCTTGATGAGATCCATCTTGAGCGCTTGGCGCTGGAGGACACGCTCGCGCTCCTGACGCCCCGCCAGATGACGAAACCGGGCGTCACTCGGGGCGGCTGGTCGGTCAAGGACGTGCTGGCCCACCTGGTCGAGTGGCAGCAGATGAACCTGGACTGGTACGCGGCCGGTCTGCGTGGCGAAACACCCGCGATACCAGCGCCGGGGTTCACCTTGCGAGAGCTTCCTCGCCTTAACGCGATGATCTACCGCAAGCACCATCGACGGTCCCTTCAAGCCGTCTTGCGCGACTTCCGGTCTCATCACGAGCGTGTCGTTGCGCTCATCGAGGCTCTACCGGACTCGGACCTAGTGACCTTGGGACGCTTTTCGTGGACTGGCAAGTCCTGGACGCTGAGCGACTACTTGCGCGCGAGCACGGCAGCACACTACCTGTGGGCGCGCACACGCATTCGTCGTTGGTGGCGCAGGCAAGCGAAGAGCGCGACTCGCGGGCCAGTTGACGGAGCCGCCGTCGAACAAATGGACGCAGCTAACGAGGTCCGCGCCCGGCCCAGGCGGAGGCGCGGACCTCGCAGCTGAACCATGGGTTGGGCACCAACCGAAGCGCACAAGGCTAAACTCGTCGCTGGGTTGACATGCCAGACGGAAACGCCATCCGAGGGCCAATGCCCAGGTGTACGGTCACCCTACTGGTGAAGATAACCGTGCTTGTCGCGGTCGTCTTTGTCTGAACCGGCCGGGGACATAGGCAACCAAGTAGTCCAGGGACACGGGTAACATTCTTCGGCTTCGAGGTCGAGCCTGCGCGCGGTACGGGAACATAGGTACCGGCGCGGAGGCGTGGAGGGCGAGGCGCGGCTCTGCCGCGACTCGCGGGGGGCACGGAGGGTCGAGAGCGTCCGGGTGGGCGGGCGGAGCGGACGCGGGACCCCCCGCCAGGATAGTGGCTGCGCTCGATGCGCAGCCCGAGCGACCCCTCCGAGGCCGCGGGGCAAGAAAGAAGACCTCGACGCAGCGGAACCTCCTCAAGCCCGCGCGCCGGGCGTGCAGAACTTCGCGAGCAGGTCTCAAGCTCACAAATGACTCTGGGGGTTCCCTTTGGGGGATTCTTGTGATAGCGTTCACATGGTTTCACCGGCGGCCGGCGGGCCCGGGGAGGCCCCTGCACCGAACACGATCGAAGCGGTCCCCAACCCTTCGAAGGCGGTGAAAGGAGAGCGTGATGGCAACCATTCTGATCGTGGACGACGATCCTGACGTGGTCGAGGCGTGTCGCCTCTTTCTCGAGAGAGACCACCACAAGGTCGTCTGCGCCTACAACCGCGCCGAGGGCATGAAGGCCGTCGCCGAGGCCAAGCCCGACCTCTTGATCCTGGACGTGATCATGGAGCAGCCCGACGACGGGATCGCCATGGCCCAGGAGCTGAGACGCTCGGGTTTCACGACCCCGATCCTGATGCTGACGAGCATCGGCAAGGTCACCGGGTACTCCTACGACAAGGACGAGGATCTCGTGCCGGTGGACGACTTCCAGGAGAAGCCGATCGAGCCGGCCGCCCTGGTGCGGAAGGTGAACGAGCTCCTGGCGAAGAGAGCGAGGTGAGGCCATGCTCCTGACCGAGCAGCAGCGTTTGAAGGAGGACATCGGCCGGTTGGTCGAGCGCTACGGCGCCGAGCGCTCGTCGCTCATCCCGGTCCTCCAGGACGTTCAGGCCGAGTACGGCCAGATCTCCGAGTACGCGATGCAGGAAGTGGCCGACCACCTCGGGATTCATCCGGTGGAGGTCTACAGCGTCGTCACGTTCTACGCATTCCTCGGCGAGACGTATCAGGGCAAGTTCGTGATCAGGCTCTGCCGGACGATTTCCTGTGACATGGCGGGCAAGGAAAAGGTCGCGCGCCAGCTCGAGAACGACCTCGGGATCACGTTCGGGCAGACGACGAAGGACGGCAAGTTCTCGCTTGAGTGGGCGAACTGTATCGGGATGTGCGATCAGGGGCCGGCGCTGCTGGTCAACGACCACGTCTTCACGTCGGTGACCTCCGAGAAGGTCCATGACATCCTGCAGCTCTGCCGCAAGAGCTTCGGACCGCTCGCCGTGCACGACAACCGACACGAGGAGGCCCGGGCATGAGCGCCAACCGCAAAGGCCTCGTGACGTTCTCGACAATCGACCCGAACGCCGCCCTCGCGGCAGCGGTCGCCAAGACCCGCGCGGAGATCATCGGCGAGGTCACCGCGTCCAAGCTCAAGGGCCGCGGCGGCGCGGGGTTCCCCACCGGCGTGAAGTGGAACCTCGCGGCGGCCGCGAAGGGGGACGCCAAGTACGTAATCTGCAACGCGGACGAAGGCGAGCCCGGAACGTTCAAGGACCGCGTGATCCTCGCCGAGGTCCCGGACCTCGTGTTCGCGGGGATGACGATCGGCGGCATCGCCATCGGCGCCGTCAAGGGGATCATCTACCTCCGCGGCGAGTACACCTACCTGCGCGAGCAGCTCGAGAGCGCTCTCGCCAAGCGGCGCGCGGCCGGGCTTCTCGGGCCGCAGGTCATGGACAAGGCGGTCGCTTTCGACATCGAGATCCGCATGGGCTCCGGCGCCTACGTCTGCGGCGAGGAGACCGCGCTCATCGAGTCGCTCGAAGGACAGCGCGGAGAGCCGCGCAACCGTCCGCCGTTCCCGGTCGACACCGGGTTCATGGGCCAGCCCACCATCGTGAACAACGTCGAGACGTTCGCGTGCGTCGCGGCGATCTTCGCGAAGGGCGCCGCGTGGTTCGCCTCGATCGGTACCGAGAAGTCGACGGGTCCCAAGCTGTTCTCGGTCTCCGGCGACTGCGCCCGCCCGGGCGTCTACGAGTTCCCGCTGGGGATCATGGTGAGCGAGCTGCTGCGCGAGGTCGGGGGCGAGAACGCGAAGGCGGTCCAGATCGGCGGCGCCTCCGGACACTGCGTGCCCTCCTCCGAGTTTACCCGGACGCTCAGCTACGAAGACGTCTCCACCGGCGGCTCGGTGATGGTGTTCGGGCCGCAGCGCGACATGCTGGCGGTTGCCAAGAATTTCATGGAGTTCTTCGTCGAGGAGTCGTGCGGCCAGTGCACGCCTTGCCGCGAGGGCAACGCGAAGCTGCTCGAAGGCATCGAGATGCTGGAAGAGGGCCGGTGCTCGGCGGCGTACCTCGATGAGCTCACGAAGCTCGGCGAGGTGATGCAGCTCGCATCGAAATGCGGCCTCGGCCAGTCGAGCCCGAACGCTTTCCTGTCCATCGTCTCCCACTTCCAGGACGAGCTCATGGGCCGCACCCACGGCCTGGTGCGGTGAGGCGGAAGGAGCCCAGCATGTCGGACCAAGAGAAGGCCAACACAGCAACCTCCCGCGCCCCGGTCAGCCAGCGCGGCCACCTCGTGAAGATGCCTACCGACGGCACGGCGATCGGGGCGCTGGTCACGGTTTCGATCGACGGCCAGGACGTCAAGGTGCCGCTCGGCTCCACGATCCTGGAGGCCGCAAAGCAGATCGGTGTGAAGATCCCGACCCTCTGCTATCACGAGGACCTCTGCATCGCGGGCGTCTGCCGGATCTGCGTCGTCGAGGTCGAGGGTCAGCGCACGCTGCAGGCCGCTTGCGCCTACCCGATCACCTCGCCGCTCAAGATCCACACGCACACCCGCAAGGTGCGGCAGTCGCGCCGGCGGATCCTCGATCTTCTGCTCTCCAAGCACTATGGCGAGTGCTACTCCTGCTTCCGGAACACCAACTGCGAGCTGCAGACGCTCGCCGCGGAGTACGGCGTCGATTTCTTCCGCTTCGGCCACCCGGACAAGCCCAGCTCCGAGCTGGACAACTCCTCGTACTCGGTCCAGCGGGACATGAACAAGTGCATCTTGTGTCGCCGCTGCGTGCGCACCTGCATCGACCTCCAGGAGGTCGGCGTACTCGAGGCCGTCCACCGCGGCGACAAGACCAGGATCTCGACGTTCATGGACAAGCCCCTCGCCGAGGTCGTGTGCATCAACTGCGGGCAGTGCATCAACCGCTGCCCGACCGCGGCTCTGGGCGCCGCCGACCCCACCGACGACGTCTGGCGCGACATCAACGACCCGACCAAGCACGTCGTGATCCAGACCGCGCCGGCGCCGCGCGCCGCCATCGGCGAGTGCTTCGGGCTGCCGCCCGGGACTCCTCTGACCTTCGAGATGAACTCGGCGCTGAGGGCGATCGGCTTCGACAAGGTCTTCGACACCAACTTCACTGCCGACCTCACGATCATCGAGGAAGGCACCGAGTTGATCCTGCGGCTCCACAAGGCGCTGGTGGAGAAACAGCAGGTCGCGCTGCCGCAGTTCACCTCGTGCTCCCCCGGCTGGGTGAAGTACATCGAGCACTTCTACCCCGAGATGCTGCCGCACATGTCCTCCGCCAAGAGCCCACAGCAGATGTTCGGCTCAGTGATCAAGACCTACTACGCGAAGCTCAACAACATCGACCCGGCGAGCATCGTGACGGTCGCGCTGATGCCGTGCTCCGCGAAGAAGTTCGAGTGCAACCGCCCCGAGATGGCCTCCTCCGGCTACAAGGACGTGGACTACGGCCTGGTCACTCGGGAGCTCGCGCAGATGTTCAAGGAGGCCGGCATCGAGCTGCCGAAAATGCCGAAGAGCGACTTCGACGATCCGTTCGGGACCGCAACCGGGTCCGGCGTGATCTTCGGCGCCACCGGCGGCGTGATGGAAGCGGCGCTGCGGACCGTCATCGAGCTGGTCTCGGGGATGAAGGTCGAGAACCTCTACGACCACGCCAACATCCTCCCCGTGCGCGGCTTCGAAGGGATTCGCTACGTCGAGCTGACGATTCCGAAGGTTGGACCCGTCCCGGAGCTCCTCAAGACGAACAAGCACCTGCCGTTCGACAGCTGGGACTGGCTCGCGGGCGCGACGCTCAAGGTCGCAGTCGCTCACGGGACCGCGAACGCGAAGAAGGTTCTCGAGGACATCAAGGCCGGCGGCAAGCTGTCCGAGTGCCACTTCATCGAGTTCATGGCGTGCCCCGGCGGGTGCCTTGGCGGCGGCGGCATGCCGATCCCGACCTCCCCCGCGATCCGCGCTGCGCGGGCCAAGGCAATCTACGCGGAGGACGCCGCATACGAGGTGCGCAAGTCGCACGAGAACCCCGCGGTGATCAGGCTTTACAATGAGTTCCTGACCGACGGCCCGAACGGCCACACCGCCCACCACCTCCTGCACACCACCTACACTCCGCGCGGGAAGTACATCACATAAAGCAGTTGTCCGTCGCGGTGCCGCGGAAATGCCGGGCGCTCGCCCGGCATTTCCTTCTCCAGAGCGGTCGCGGGGCCCGCTCTGGATGTGGGACCATGGGCAAGGGAGGTCGCTCATGAAGGACGAATCGGCGGTCACGACGTTGCGGTACCTCGACCTCCCAGGCTCCGTCCGCGACTTCGTCGAGTTCTCCGCCGAGGAGAGCCGGGTGCTCGCGACCGTCAACCAGAAGGTGGCTGCGAACACCAGCCTCGCCGACGTGATGGATTTCGTGTTCAATGCCACCCGCGAGATCTGCCCGTGCGATCGCATCGGCGTCGCGTTCCTGGAGGACGAGGACCGGCTCGTGTCCGACTACGTGCGCGCCTCCTACGAGCCGGTGCTGCTCTCGACAGGCTATGCGGAGGTCCTGCAGGGCTCGTCGCTCAGGCACGTGATCTCGACCGGCCAGCCACGGGTGATCGATGACCTCGAGTCGTACCTCGCAGAACACCCGTCCAGCGCTTCCACCGCGCTCCTGGTGCGCGAGGGCGTGCGCTCCTCCATGACGTGCCCGTTGTCCGTTGACGGCCGCCCGGTCGGTGTGATGTTCCGCAGCTCCCACCGCCCCCGAGCCTACGACGATCACCAGGTCCGGCTACACCTCGCGATCGCCGAACGCCTGGCCCAGTCCGTGGAGAAGGCCTGGCGCATCGAGCGCCTCACAGCCGCGAACCACGCGTACACGGAGATGCTCGGCTTCGTGAGTCACGAGCTCAAGAACCCGCTCGCATCGATGGTCATGGACGCAAGGATCCTCACCGGCGGCTACCTCGGTTCGATGGATCCGCGTCACGTCGAGGTCGTCGAGCGCATGGCGCGCAAGTCGGGGTACCTGCTGGGCCTGTTGCGCGAGTACCTCGACCTCGCCCGCATCGAGAGCGGTGAACTGGCAGTCTCGATTGGGCCCGATGTCGATCTCATCGGCGACGTCATCGAGCCCGCCGTCGAGATCGTCCGTTCGGACATCGAGGAGCACGGCAGCCGCTTGACGCGCGACCTCCCGGCGGGGTCCTTCCCGGTGCGCTGCGACCCGGACCTGCTGAAGATCGTCCTGGTCAACCTGCTCGGCAACGCCGCCAAGTACGGGAACCCCGACGGCGAGATCCGGGTCTCGGCGCGAAGGGACCCCGGGTCGTTTTCGGTCTCGGTCTGGAACGAGGGCCCCGGCTTCCCCGAGAGCGAGAAGCACCGCCTGTTCCGGAGGTTCTCGCGCCTGCAGACGCCGGAGCTTCGTGACCGCAAGGGCTCCGGCGTCGGCCTCTACACGTGCTGGCGCATCGTCGAGCTTCACGGCGGTCGCATCCGTGCCGCTTCCGAGCCAGGCCGCTGGGCCGAGTTCACCTTCACGATCCCGGACCCGCCCCCCTCCAAACCCTGACGCCGTGCTGTCATGAGCAGAGGGGCAGAGGTGCGGAGGAGCAGAGGAGAAAAGGCAACCGTGCCCGCCTCTCGCACCTCAGCCCCCCTGCTCCTCTGCCCCCCTGCTCTTTCCGAACCTTCGAACGCTTCTAGCTCCTCTGCCCCCGTGCTCCTCAGCTCCTCTGCTACCGGTTTCCACCGGCGCCGTCTCCCATCGCCGCCGGGGACGCGGTAAAGTCGCACCCGGGCGCCACCGGCTCACGACCGCTGGGTCGGCGTCAAGGAGGTGAGTTGGACAGGCCACAGATGGTCCCCGCAGCGGCGGAGCTGGTCGAGCGCACCAGGTGGCTCATCACGCTGCGGTGGCTGGCCATCGTTGCGGTCACCGCCGCCGTCGAGGTGGTGCGGGGGCCGCTCGGGGTGACGGTGGCGTCGGTTCCGATCCGGTGGGTGATGGGGGCCCTGGCCCTCTACAACCTGCTGCTGGCGGTTGTGAGTCCGTTGTTCGGCACGGCCCCTCCGAACGGGCCTCAGCACCCGCTCTCTCCGGCGATGCGCGCGCTTGCGGCGCTCGCGCTTGCCCCGGCGCAGCTCCCTCGGCTGTGGCTCGTGCTCGGCCGGCTGGTCCGCTCGCTCGCGTTGCCCGTCGCACGGCGGCGCCGACGCGAAGGCGTCCCCGTGCGGCGGGCGACACTCGACGACGTACTGGTCCCACGTGAGCTTTGGGGGCTCGACCCCGAACGCGTCGTGGCCCGGGCCGCCACCCTCGCGAGCGCGCAGATCACGGTCGACCTCGCGGCGGTGGCCGTCCTCGTCCACTTCTCGGGCGGCATCGAGAACCCGTTCATCTTCTACTCGGTCTTCCACGTCGTGATCGCAAGCATCCTCCTCTCCCGCCCGGCCACGTTCCTCAAGGCCGCGCTCGGGTTCGCGCTGATCTCGGGTGTCGGCCTGGGCGAGTGGCTCGGCCTCTTGCCTCACGTGCCTCTCGGATTGTTCCCGGCCGAAGGCGCCTACCGAAGCGGGAGCTTCGTCGTTACCCAGCTCTTCGTCCTCGGCAGCACGCTCTTCCTCACGGCCTACATCGCGAGCGCGATCTCGGCCCACCAGCGCTCCTACGAGCGCGAGACGCTGCAGCTCTCGGCCGACGTCAGGCACAAGAACGAGCTGCTCCAGGCGGCGTACAAGAGGGTCCGCAGCGCCGAGCGCGCCAAGTCCCAGTACATGCGGAGAGTTGCGCACGAGCTTAAGGAGCCGCTCGCGGCTATTCAGATGCTGCTGAGGGTTGTGCTGGACGGGTTTGCGGGCGAGTTCCCTGAGCGGTCCCGCGACTTCATGGAGCGCGCCGAACGGAGAGCGCGGGACTTGTCCCTCCTCACCCAGGACCTTCTCACCCTCTCCCGCGCCCGAGAAGGCCGTGCGGCGGTCGAAGCGGCCGAGGTCCGGCCAGACGAGCTTGTCGAGGCCGTCGTAGGGGCGATGCAGGAGGCGGCGACCCGCGCCGGCGTCAAAGTCATGACCGACGTCGCCCCAGGGCTCGGCCCGGTCGAGGGCGATGCTGCTGGCCTGCAGCAGTTGGTCGGAAACCTGGTCAGCAACGCCATCCGGTACACGCCGAGCGGCGGAAGTGTGACTATCCGGTTGTGGGAGACCGAGAGGACGCTCCGCATCGAGGTTGCCGACACCGGGATCGGGATCCTTGCCGACGACTTGCACCGCGTCTTCGACGAGTTCTACCGTTCGGCCAACGCCCGCCAGCACACCGGCGAGGGCACGGGCCTCGGCCTCTCCATCGTGAGGGCCGTCGCCGAGCAGCACGGTGGCACGGTGTCGGTCGAGAGCACGGTCGGCCAGGGCACGAGGTTTATCGTGGAGCTGCCAGGCAAAGAAGCGGGTAGAAGGTAAAAGGTAGAGGGTAGAGGGAAGACGGTAGAGGAAAGACGATACCCTTCTAGCGGTCTCCGTCTTCCGTCTTCCGTCTTCCGTCTTCCGTCTTCCGTCTTCCGTCTTCCGTGTTCCCGCACCGGCACCGGCAACGCCGTCAGAAGCCGAGCGAGTAGACCACGCCTCCGACGAAGTTCGCGCGCTTGCCCTCGAACCCCGGCGTATAGATGTCCGAGTCCGTGAAATTTGTGTACTGGACATCGAACTTGAGCTTGCCGGGACCAACCTTGAACGGCCAGTCGAGACGGGCGCCGTAGTCGGTCACGCTATCCTGCTCAATCTCCGGATAGTACCCGTGGCTGTACTCCTTCGTGCCATGCCCGACGTTGAGCGCCAGGACCAATCCGTCCGACTCGTGCGTCTTCAGCAGGCCGAGGCTCTGCGAGCCGGTCAGCAGGTAGTACCACCCCTTGATCGCCTTCACGTCGCGGATCGCCGTCACCGAAGGGGTCAACGGCAGCGTTTTGAACGTGATGTTGCCCCACACCTCCTGGGTCGAGACACTGGTAGTATGTGGGAACGTGTAGGCATAGTACGTGAACGTGAGGTCCACGTTCTTTCCGCCGAAGGTGTATGCCACCCAGTAGTCCATCTCGCTGGCCTGGCCTTTGTATCCGTTGTCAGAGGTGAGGTTGATGTTGCTCCAGATGCTGGCCGACCACGGCCCGCCGGACAGGCTCAGGGAGGGCTGAAACACGGGCTTGTCGTTGAGCACCATTCCGCGCCAGATGTAGGCCGACTGGACGCTGAGGTCCAGGCTGCCGTCGAGTGCAACCGCTGGAGTTGCCGTCAGCACGGTCAGCAGCATCGCAACCAGGGGACCCAGCAGCAGCCTTGATTTCATGGCTTTTTCCTCCACAGGAAAACGGGCACTCGCGCGGGTCTTCCGCACGAGTGCCCAGGCGCTCAATGACGGCGCGGCGCATCAATCTGCGAGGTATGCCTCCTCGCCGTGCTCTGATGCGTCGAGACCCATCTCCTCTTCGTGCAGGCCGACACGCACCGGAGTGATCTTGTTGATGATGGCCAGAGCCACGTAAGAAAACAGGAACGCGTAGAGGCTGCAGACCACACCGGCGACGAGCTGCTTGACGAAGAAGGCGGAGTTGCCGTAGAAGAGCCCGTTTGCACCGTTGGCGTTGATCGCCGTGGTCGCAAAGAGCCCCAACATCACGATCCCTAGAAAACCCCCGACTCCATGCACGCCCCACACGTCGAGGGCGTCGTCCCAGTGCAGCCGGTTCTTCAGGTTGATCGCGCCGTAGCACACGATCCCCGCGACGATCCCGATCAGCACCGACACCTGGAGCGAGACGTAACCGGCGGCAGGCGTGATAGTGGCGAGACCGGCGATCGACCCCGTCAGCAGACCGAGGAACTTCGGTTTCTTCTCGAAGATCCACGCCATGATCAACCAGGTGACGGCCGCGAACGAAGCGGCGGTGTCGGTGTTGAGGAACGCCTGCGCGGTGACCCCATCTACCTTGAGCTCGCTGCCGGCGTTGAAGCCGTACCAGCCGAACCAGAGGAGACCGGTGCCCAGGGCTACGAGCGGGATGCTGTGCGGCCCCTTCTCGACAACTCTGCGCTTGCCGACGTAGAACACCGAAGCGAGCGCCGCCATGCCGGCGATCGCGTGGACCACGATGCCGCCCGCGAAGTCGAGCACCCCCCAACGCTGCAGGATCCCACCGCCCCAGATCATGTGCACCATCGGGAAGTAGACGAAGAGCAGCCAGACGGTGAGGAAGACCATGTACGGAACGAACCTCACGCGGTTCGTGAACGCGCCCGTGATGAGGGCAGGCGTTATGATGGCGAACATCATCTGGTAGGCGACGAACACGAACAACGGGATGTTGTTGCCCGGCAGCACGTCGGTCGAGGAAACACCCAACATAAAGGCGTGTTTGAGATTCCCGATCACTCCGCCGACATCACCCGAGAAGCACATCGAGTAGCCGCATATGAACCAGATCACCGACGTCCATCCCATCGAGAGGAAGCTCTGGATCATGATGGCCAGGACGTTCTTGCGACCCACGAGCCCGCCATAGAAGAATGCGAGGCCCGGGGTCATCAACATAACAAGGCTGGCAGCCACCAGCATGAATCCGGTGTTTCCAGTGTCGAAATTCATCCCCTCTCCTTCCGGGCCGCCTGCCGGCGGCCCACTGCACCAGACGGAGCCTACGGGCATCGGGCTCGTCGCAAAATCGGGGAAAACCCTGGGTGCGGCTTCGAAAAGCCCGGGATCCGCCCGCGCCGTCCCCGGGCCGGAGAGACCGTGGTCAGTGGTTAGCGGTCCGTAGAGACAGGCAGAGGAGCAGAGGGGCCGAGGAGCAGAGGAGCCCAGGACAGTTCAGAGTGAAGAGTTGAGAGTTATGAGTCATGAGAGACAAGGAGTTCGGCGGAGGCTGGTGAAAGGTCAAACGTAAGATGTCAAAGGGAAAACGGGAACACAAGCGTATGGTCACCCATGGTCTCCCCTTTGCCTTTCACGTCTTCCCTTTTCCCTCTTGGGTCCGGGATCCGAGACCGACAACGACACAACACCGAAGGCATGGCACCGGAGCGAGGCGTGCAGCCGCGCCGCCGGCGCTTCGCGGCGCGGGGCCTTTCCGTATGGGCAGGGAGCCGGGAGCACGCGTGGAGCGCACCGCCGAGAGTGGGCCAGATGCTGGGAGGGCCAGGCGGTCGGACCGGAGTCCCGCCAGAGGCGGGTTGAGGATCCAAACCACCGAAGCCCGACAACGCAGATGGTCCGCTATCGGCGCCGCCTTGGGCTACAGCTCGGTGAGACCTTCGCGGATGGCGTACTTGGTGAGCTCCGCCACACTGTGCAGGTCGAGCTTCTCCATGATCTGCTGCCGGTATGTCTCGACGGTCTTCACGCTGACCGCGAGTCGGCCGGCGATGGCCTTGGTGGACTCCCCCTCCGCCATCAACTGGAGCACCTCCCTCTCCCGCGGCGTGAGCACGGAAAACGCGGCAGCATCGTCCACCCCCGCCTGCGTAACGTAGTCACGCACCACCATCTCGGTGATCGCCGGCGAGAGGAACGCCCCGCGAGCCATCACGACCTCGATGGCGCGGGCCAGCTCATCAAACGCCGAGTCCTTCAGAACGTATCCGGAGGCACCGGCCTTCAACGTCTCGATGACGAAGCGACGGTCCGAGTGCATCGAGAGCGCGAGCACCTTGACCCCCGGGCGCTCGGCGAGAATCCTGCGCGTCGCCTCGATGCCGTTCAGGCCGGGCATCGAGATGTCGAGGATGACGACGTCCGGCGACAGCTCCTTCGCGAGGCGGACGGCCGATTCGCCATCCGGGGCCTCGGCTACGACCTTGAAGTCCGTCCGCTTCTCCAGGAGATGGCGGAGGCCCTCCCGGACGATGCGGTGGTCGTCAGCGATGATGATGCGCACCGGCATGGGCACCCTCCCGTTGCAGCTGCACCTTGAGCGGCAGCTCCATCCGAAAATCGACGCCCCGCCCCGGGTGCGACTCGAACCCGACCCGCCCGCCAAGGTACTCGCACCGCTCCCGGACGTTGAAGAGCCCAAAGGCGTCGGTCCTCACCCCCAGGCCTTCCACGGCCCGCGGGTCGAAGCCAACGCCGTCGTCGCGGTAGCGCACAACAAGTTGGCCAGCGCTCGGCCTCACGTCTACGCTGACCCGATGCGCGCAGCCGTGCTTCACCGTGTTGACCAGGAACTCACGCACCGCCTTGAAGACCGTGATCCGCACGACCTCGTCGGCCTGCTCACCCGTGTCATCGGCGTGAACGTCGATGGCAAGGCCGTGCTTGCGCTTGAACTGATCCCCGAGCCACTGGATCGCCGGTACAAGCCCCAGTTCGTACAGCACCGGCGGGCTGATCTCGACCGTAAGGCTGCGCGTCGTGCGGATCGTCTGATCGAGCAGCGTCCGCATCTCCTCGAGGGTTTGCTCGTACCCCGAGAAGGCCATGCTTCGCTGGATCTCCACAACCTTCATCTTGAGGGTGGTGAGCGCTTGTCCGATATGGTCGTGGAGGTCCGACGCGATCGTGCGCCGCTCGGCCTCCTCGGCGAGCGAGAGCTCGGCCGCCAAGGAGCGTAGCCGTTCGCGATAGAAACCGATGCGCTCCTCTTTTCGCTTGCGCTCGGTAATCTCGTCCTGCAACTCCCGGTTCACCGACACCAACTCTACCGTGCGCTCCGCAACCCGACGCTCCAGCTCGGCGTGAGCCGCCTGCAGCGCCCGTTGAGTCTCTCTTCGCTCAAGAAAGGAGCGCAGCATCTCCGCGAGCGAGTTGATCAGGTTCCTCTCCTCGGCGAGGAAAGGGCCCTCGGCCGAATCGGGCGCGCTATCAGCGTAGAAAACATCGATGCGGCCGGCCTTGCCGGACGCGGTCCGGAACTCGGCCGACTGACGCCAAGGCGACACCGCGAAGGAGGCCGAGCACATCTCGCTTTCGTCGAACACGATCCGGGCGCACGCAATCTCCGGATACTGCCACGCCGGAGGAATCAGAGCCACCGCCTCGCCGAGCAGCTCGCCGATCGGCCGCAGGTCATCCTGGAGGACCCGCGCGGTCCCGTGCAGCGCCGTCAGCTCCTTCACCCGTTCTCGCAGGTCGTAGAGGATCTTGGCGCCCACTTCGCGCCGCGCCGCACCGTCGTCGATTGGTGGCATCGAGCCCGTTCGGTCCCGCCCGCGACGCAGCCGGGCAGGCGCCGTCATCATAGCGCGCCAGGGAAGGGCCCCTACGCCAGGGCCGGCGTCCTTTGGCTCCATGGACCGTCTCCTATCGAGAAGAGCTTGACCGACTGCAGGCCCCGGTAGGTAGTTCTTGGGCCGCGGCACAGCCGGGAAGAAACTGCGTTCTCCGGGCTATTGCGTAGGGAGGATCGCGCTTACCGAAGTCCTCAAACGCCTCGTTCCCGGAGTTCCTTGCAGCCCAACGCCGGCCACGCTACCCTCCGCCCCAGAGTTGGGAGATTCCTCGATGAGACACAAAACCGGTGGGCTTGCGTTGGCGGCACTGCTCATCGGGGCGGCCGCAGGGGGCGCGCCCGATGCGGCCGAGGTCGCCGCCAGGGTTGCGGCGGGCGATGCCGCGCTGGCCAGCCTAGACCTCCACGCAGGCATTGCGGCATTCCGCAGCGCCCTCGAGGCCGCGCCGAACAGCTACGAGGCGCTCTGGCGGCTGGCGCGCGCGCTGACCGACGAGGCAACTCTCTCGAACCAGCCGAGCGAGCAGAAGAACCTCTGCATCGAAGCCGGCCAGCTCGCGGGCAAGGCGGTCGCCATCAACCCATCGGGCGCGAAAGGCCACGCCTACCTCGCGGTCGCGGTCGGCAAGCTGGCCCTGTTCGAAGGCGGCAAACGCAAGGTGGAGCTCTCGAGGGAGGTCAAGACGGAAGCCGAGAAGGCGCTGCTGCTCAACCCCGACGAGGACGTCGGTCTCCACGTCCTGGCGATCTGGAACCGTGAGATGGCCGAGCTTGGCTGGTTCTTGAAGAGTTTCGCTCAGATCCTGTACGGGAAGTTCCCCCCGGCTTCGCTGGACGCGGCGCTCGCCGACTTGCGGCGCGCCACCGAGCTCCAGCCGGAGGTCATCCCACACCACGTCGAGCTCGGCATCACGCTGGCCTCGGCCAAGCGGTGGGCCGAGGCCAAGGTTGAGCTCGAGAAGGGACTTGCGCTTCCGACCGCATGGGTGACCGATGACTACTACCGCGCCCTCGCCCGCGAGAATGTCGCCAGGGCGCAGACCCATGTGAGGTAAGGCGACGACGGCAGCAAGTCTCTCTGGAGGATCGCGGCGATGTGGCGGCGCTCAGGTCAGCTTGGCTTTTTCGGTTGTCGCCGAAGGAGATGCGGTCCGGGGGCGACATTGGCACTGGAAGATCCGATGCGGGTGTCCAGGTTAGGAAGGGAGCGAGGTGACGCTGTGGCGGGGGACGTTCAGATCGGTCGTAGGGCGGCCGCGCAGCAGGAATCGCACCCGCGGGGCCGCTCGAAAGGCGTCGCGCGACGTCTGGGCCCGTCGTGGGCTCACAGGAACTCTCGTTGAGGAAAGCCCGTCGGCCTCCGCTGATCCGCGCCGTTGGCCGCGCCCTCCCGAAGCACTACGCCAACCAGGAGACACTCATCGCTGCATTCCGTGACATTTGGGCCGGTGCTCACTTCAACGTCGAGCGCTTGGAGGAGCTTCACCGGGCGGTCCAGGTCTCCGGCCGGTACCTCGCCGCTCCGATCGAGCAGTACAAGGAGCTTACGTCGTTCGCCCGTCGCAACGAGGTGTGGACCCAGGTCGCGGTGGATCTCGGGGAAGCGGCCATCCGCACGGCCTTGCAGAGCGCCGGCCTCGCCCCCCGCGATATCGACCATCTCTTCTTCGTCACCACCACCGGCATCGCCACACCGAGCATCGACGCCCGCCTCGTCAACAGGCTGGACCTCCGACCCGACCTGCGGCGCACGCCGATCTTCGGGCTCGGGTGCGCGGCGGGTGCGGTAGGGATCTCCCGCGCCTCCGACTACCTGCGCGCCTTTCCGGACCAGGTCGCGGTCCTGCTCTCGGTGGAGCTGTGCTCGCTCACCCTGCAGCGCGAAGACTTCTCGATCCCCAACATCATCGCCTCCGGGCTGTTCGGCGACGGCGCAGCGGCTGTCGTGTTCGCCGGGGCGGCGCGCGACCTCCCGGAAGATGGTGCTGCGCCCCGCGTGGAGGCGACCGGCTCGGTGTTCTACCCGGGCACGGAACGGGTGATGGGCTGGGACATCGTGGAGACCGGGTTCAAGGTCCTCCTCTCCGCCAAGGTCCCCCAGGTGGTTCGTGACCACGTGCGCGACGACGTGGATCGGTTCCTCGCCGCCAACGGGCTCGAGCGCTCCCAGATCCGCCACTGGATCGCCCACACCGGCGGCCCGAAGGTGCTCAAGGCGTTCGAAGAATCGCTGGAGTTGCCTGCGGGAGCCCTCGACCGCTCGTGGAAGTCGCTGCGGGAGATCGGGAACCTCTCCTCGGCCTCCGTGCTCTTCGTTCTCGGAGAGCTTCTGGACTCCGGCGAGGCGAACAAGGGCGACCGCGGCCTCCTGATGGCGATGGGACCGGGGTTCTGCGCCGAGCTGGTGCTGCTGCAATGGTGACGTCCGTTGCGCTCTACCTGGCCTTCCTGGGCGTGCTCTACGTCGAGCGGGTCGTAGAGCTGTTGGTGTCGCAGCGCAACGCCCGCCTGGCGTTCGCGGCCGGCGGCGTGGAGACGGGTCGCCGCCACTTCTTCGTGATGGTCGCCGTGCACGCCCTCTTCCCGCTCGCTTGTGCGGTCGAGGTGCTCGCGCTGCACCGTGACTTTCCGGGTGTCGTCGGGGTGATCGCGCTGATCGTTGCGCTCGCCGCCCAGGCATTGCGCTGGTGGGTGGTCATGACGCTTGGCTGGCGCTGGAACGCCCGGATCATCGTCGTGCCCGGCGCGGAGCCAGTGACGGCCGGCCCCTACCGCTTTCTTCGCCATCCCAACTACCTCGCTGTGATGCTCGAGGCGCTCGCCGTACCCCTTATTCACGGGGCGTGGCTCTCCGCCATCGTGTTCCTCTGCGCGAACGCGGCGCTGCTCGCCGTACGGATCCCGGCCGAGGAGCGAGCCCTGGGCGAGAGATACTCCAGGGCGTTCGCCGGACTCCCGCGGCTCATTCCGGGAGGTCGCCACGCCTGAGCTCAGAATGGAGATTCTGGCCGAGATCCGCCGAGTCTTCTCGGGCGAGCTCGAGATCCCCGAGCCGGTGGAGCTTCGCCACGAGCTGGCCAAGGACCTGGGGGTCGACTCGATGGGCGCCATCGTCCTGGCCGTGGGGCTCGAGGACCGTTTTCGCGTCAAGCTCTCCGACGAGGACGCCGCGGCGGTCGTTACGGTCCAGGACCTCGTCGACCTCGTCGAGCGCAGATCGAGCGAGGCCCGGGCGACGGGCCAACCCGAGCCTGACCAAAGGCAGGATTCCCGATGAAAGGGCCACCGCCGCCGACCTCCGAGCACCGGACGGTCAACGAAGCCCTGGCTTGCGCCGCGGCGACCAGATCCTGCATCACCTTCGTGGATCTCCAGGAACGGGAGGGCTCCCTATCGTTCCGCGAGATCCACGAACGTGCCCGGAGGGCCGCCGCAGCTCTGCGGGCACAGGGAATTTCCACCGGCGACCGGGTCGCGCTCGTCTTGCCGACATCTCCGGCGTTCATGGACGCCTACTTCGGCGCGCTGCTCGCCGGCGCGGTGCCGGTGCCGCTCTACCCGCCGTTCCGCCTGGGGCGGCTGCCCGAGTATCACGCCTCGACGGCCCGGATGATCGGCGCGGTCGAGGCATCGATCGTTCTGGCAGACTCGAGGACCCGCAAGCTGCTCGGCCAGGCGATCGAGTGGTCCCGCCCGCCCCTGGGGTGTCGGACGCTCGAAGACCTGGACCCAGAAAACGCCGGGGAGCTCCAGGACGACGTGGAGCCTGACGCCCTCGGGCTCATCCAGTTCTCCTCGGGCTCGACAGCTGACCCGAAGCCAGTTGCCCTGTCCCATCGGAACCTGATGTCGCAGCTGGCGGTCCTCAAGGCGCTGATGCCCCCCGAGGATCGCTTCCCGCACTCGGGGGTGTCCTGGTTGCCGCTGTATCACGACATGGGCCTGATCAGCTGCCTGCTGCTCGCGGTCTACTACGCCCGTCCACTCGTCCTCGTTCAACCGGAGCACTTCCTGGCGCGACCGGCATTGTGGCTGCGCGCGATCGCCCGGCACCGCGCCACACTCTCGGTGGCACCGACTTTCGGCTACGAGGTTTGCACCAAGCGGGTGAGGGATGATGACCTGGCCGGTGTGGATCTCTCGAGCTGGCTGCTGGCCGTCTGCGGCGCCGAGCCCGTTGTGCTGGACGTCCTCGAGCGCTTCGTTGGGCGCTTTGCCGCCTTCGGCTTTGATCGGCGCGCGCTCCGGCCCGTCTATGGGCTCGCCGAGGCCTCCCTTGCCGTGACGTTCACGCCCCCGAACCGCGACATCAAGGCGATCGGCGTGGACCCCGCTCACCTTGCGTCGACCGGCCAGGCCGTCGAGGGACCGCGCGCGATCGTTTCGGTCGGCCCGCCGATTCCAGGCAGCGAGGTCGAGGTGCGCGGCTCCAACGGGAGGCCCATGCCGGAGCGCAGCGTGGGGCGGATCTTCACCCGCGGCCCGTCTGTGATGGCCGGCTATTTCCGGCAGCCTGAGGCCACGGCGAGGGCCATCGTCGACGGCTGGCTCGACACGGGAGACCTGGGGTTCGTGGCGGACGGCGAGCTGTACGTCAGCGGACGGGAGAAGGACCTGATCATCATCCGCGGTTCAAACCACGCTGCACAGGAGTTCGAGGATTGTCTCGCGGGCATCGAGGGCGTGCGGACGGGCTGCGCGGTGGCCCTCGGCTTCGTTCCCGATGAGGAGCGCGGCGAGCAGCTCCTCGTCCTGGCAGAGCGCCCCAGGAGCGTCGGCTCGAACGGCGACGATGCCCACGTCGCGGGCCTCATCAGGCTGGCGATCCTGGAGCGCACCGGCATCCAGCCGCACACGGTACGGCTCCTCGAGCCCGGGACGCTGCCGCGAACCTCCAGCGGGAAGCTGCGCCGGGCCGAGGCGCTGCGGCAGTTCCTGGCCGGAGAGCTCATGCCGCCACGCAAGGCCGGCTTTGCCCGCCTCTCCCTCGAAGTCATCCGCTCCACGTGTGCTTTCGTGAGGGTCAGGTTCAACCGTGAAAGCTAGCTTCGACGTCGCGGTCGCGGGTGCCGGTCCCGCAGGGCTGGCCACCGCGATCTTCGCGGCCCGCGCAGGGCTTGCGACGGTCGTGTGCGAGCGAAACGCCGATCCCCCGGACAAGGCGTGCGGCGAGGGGCTCATGCCGGCTGGCGTCCGGGTGCTGGATGCCCTCGGGGCGCGGAGCTACATCACCGCTGGCGACTGCGCGCCGTTCGAGGGCATCCGCTACGTTCAGGAGGACGGCTCGGCGACCGAAGGGCGGCTCCCCGACGGTGGCGGGCTCGGCATCCGGCGGACGGCTCTGACGTCGGCGCTGGCCCGGCGCGCCGTCGAGTGCGGGGTCGAGCTGCGTTGGAGCTGCCCGGTCGAGGACCTCGTCACGGCCGATCGCGCCGTAACGCTCCGGACGCCGGGCGGGGCGGTGACGGCAGGCGTGTGCGTGGCGGCTGACGGTCTCCACTCGCACCTGCGCCGACGCGCCGGCCTCGACGGCCCCGCCCCCCGCCTGCGCCGCTTCGGTCTCCGACAGCACTTCCGCGTGCCCCCATGGAGCCGCTTCGTCGAGGTCCACCTGACCCCGGGCGTCGAGGCGTTCGTGACGCCGGCGGGCGTCTCGCGGGTCGGGGTCGCGTTCCTGTGGGAGATAGGCAAGGTCACCGGAGCCGTCACCGTCGAGTCGTTCCTCCAGCGCTTTCCGGCCCTGCGCGCGCGGCTCGCGGACGCGGCAGCCGACTCGCGACCCCGCGGCGCAGGACCTCTCGCCCAGACCGCACGCTCGCCAATTGCCGACCGCCTCGTCCTCGTCGGCGACGCCGCGGGGTACGCGGACGCCATCACGGGCGAAGGACTCTCCCTGGCGTTCGTCTGTGCGCAGGCGCTCGGCTCGATCTTGCCCGCGGCCCTCGAGCGCGGCGCGACGCGCGCGGCTCTCGTCCCCTACGAGCGGTTCTTCGCCGGCACCTTCCGGCGCTACGTCATGGTATGCAGATGCGTGCTGGGTCTCGCGCGGCGGCCGCTCCTCCGTCGCCACGCCCTGCATTTCCTTGGACACCACCCCAGGCTTTTCGATCACTTGATCAAGCTGGCGCTGGCCTGATCGCGGCCTGGGCTCGCACGTGGGCCGGCCGTCCACCCTGGCATCGAATCCGACAGCCCGATGCAGGGTGGCCCTCTCCGGACCGAGCACCGACTACCGCGGTTTCACGGCGTTCTGCTGTCCGGCGCCGGGGAACGACAGGAACCGGATCGGCTTCCGCGGGGCCAGGCCGGCCTCCTTCTGCCAGGCGGCGAGATCCTCGAACGACTGGGTTCCCGACTCGCTGGTCAAGGCAAAGTAGAGGTCCGCCAGCGCGGCGGCCTGGCCCGCGTATCCGGTCGCCGAGGGTGCGAAGAACTCCTGGATTACCAGGACGCCCCCACGGCGGAGTGCCCCGGCTGCGCGCCAGATCACGTCGCGGCTCTCGGCTTGATCCAAGTGATGAATCAGGTTCGAGATCAGAATAAGGTCGAAGGTCTCGATCCCGAACTCGGCCATCCGCGCATCGCCGGCCCGGTGCACGACGCGGTCCCCCAGGCCCTCGCGCGCGAGGATGGGGGCGGCCCGGGTCACGGCTTCGGGAAGGTCGAGTATCTGGGCGCGGAGCCCTCGATGACACCTGCAGAGGGCAACCGCGAAGAACCCGTGCGAGCCGCCGATGTCGAGCATTGTTCTCGCTCCCCTGGGGACAGGGGTCCGGAGTACCACCTCGCGAGCGAGCGCGCCTGCCAGGGAGCGCATGCCTCGCTGGTACAACTCCCACTGGTGGCCGGTCATCTCGGCATGGATATCGAGCGGCCGGCCGGAGCGCACAAAGCCCTCGAGACGCCCGATCCAGTCCCACTCCACGAACCTGAACAGCACGTTGTCGTGAAGTGAGTGCGAGCTGTCCTTGAGCAGCCATCTCCGGGCATCGGCCGTGAGCGAGTATTCCCCACCAGTCGCGGCGCGAACGTACCCGGTCGCTTCGAGGACGCGGAGCAGCCGTGCCGTCGCCCTTTCGTCCGTGCCGCACAGCGAGGCCGTCTGCCCCGGCGTCAGGGCCGAGTCGGCCAGCGCCTCGAAAACGCCGGTCTTCGTCGCGACCATCAGCGCCTGAGCCAGCAGCAAGGTGCCGTGCGTTTCGAGCAGAGGCCGCGGCCCCAGCCGCAGGAGCACCGCCACACGCTCGAGCAGGTTCTCCCCAATCGGACCGATCCTCATCGGCTCCCCTCGCGATCGGCAACCACTACCCCGAATGGTATCCGACCGCGTCTCCTTGACCGCGGATTGAAGAAGGGCGCGGGCCGACACCCGCGCACACAACAAGGGAACCAGCCCCGCCCTCACATCTTCGTTCTGCTTGGACTCCGGTCCCCGGAGCCTGTGCGCCTGTCCTTCCAGCCCTGCGAACGTGGCGGAGACAAAGGAAAAGGGCGGGGATCGCTCCCCGCCCCTGCCGTTTTCTTCTGTTCGGACCCCGGTGCCCGGAGCCCGGACCCCTGCTTCTCTAGTACATGTCTCCCATGCCGCCACCGCCCGGCATCGCCGGAGCAGCGGACTTCTCCTCCGGGATCTCGGCCACGAGAGCCTCGGTGGTGAGCATCAGCCCGGCGATCGATGCCGCGTTCAGGAGGGCGTTCTTGGTGACCTTGGCGGGGTCGATGACGCCGGCCTCGACCAGGTCCTCCATCACCATCGTCTGGGCGTTGTACCCAATGTTCCCACCCTTCTTCCGGATGTCGCGCACGATCACCGCCGCCTCGTCGAGCCCGGCGTTGTGGATGATCTGCCGCGTGGGCTCCTCGAGCGCCCGCACCACGATCTGGATCCCGGTGCGCATGTCGCCCTTGTGCTCCTTGAGCAGCTTCTCGACTTCTTCCTGGGCGCGCAGCAGCGCCACGCCGCCGCCGGGGACGATCCCCTCCTCCACGGCCGCCTTGGTCGCGTGCAGTGCATCCTCGACGCGCGCCTTCTTCTCCTTCATCTCGGTCTCGGTCGCCGCGCCGATCTTGATCTGCGCCACGCCGCCGACGAGCTTGGCCAGCCGCTCCTGCAGTTTCTCGCGGTCGTAGTCCGAGGTGGTCTCCTCGACCTGCTTGCGGATCTGCTTCACCCGGCCCGAGATCGCTTCCTTCTTCTTGGCGTCGGCATCGTCCACCACGATCGTGGTATCGTCTTTGTCAACGGTTACCTTCTTGGCGGTTCCGAGGTCTTCCCACTTGACGTTCTCGAGCTTGATGCCCAGGTCCTCAGAGATCAGCTTGCCGCCGGTTAGGATCGCAATGTCCTCGAGCATGGCCTTGCGCCGGTCGCCGAAGCCGGGGGCCTTCACCGCCACCACCTGCAACGTGCCGCGCAACTTGTTGACGACCAGGGTCGCCAGGGCCTCGCCCTCGACGTCCTCAGCCACGATCAGGAACGGCTTGCCCTGCTTGGCCACCTGCTCCAGGACAGGCAGCAAGTCCTTCATCGAGGAGATCTTCTTCTCGAACAGCAGGACCTTGGCGTTCTCATACACCGACTCCATCCGCTCGGCGTCGGTCACGAAATACGGCGAGAGGTAACCGCGGTCGAACTGCATGCCCTCGACGATTTCGAGCTGCGTGTCCATCGTCTTGGACTCTTCGACCGTGATCACGCCGTCCTTGCCGACCTTGTCCATCGCCTCGGCGATGATCTTCCCAATCTCCTCGTCAGCGTTGGCCGAGATCGTGCCGACGTTGGCGATCGCCTTGCCCTCGACGGGCTTGGAGAGCTTGGTGATGGCCTCGACCGCCTTCTTGACGGCGAGGTCGATGCCGCGCTTCAACTCCATCGGGTTCGCGCCGGCCGTGACGTTCTTGGTGCCCTCGCGAATAATCGCCTGAGCGAGGACCGTCGCGGTGGTGGTGCCATCACCGGCCACGTCCGAGGTCTTCGAGGCGACCTCGCGGACCATCTGCGCGCCCATATTCTCTAGCTTGTCCTTGAGGTCGATCTCCTTGGCCACCGTGACGCCGTCCTTGGTGATCACGGGCGAGCCGAACTTCTTCTCGAGAACGACGTTGCGACCCTTGGGACCGAGCGTCACCTTGACCGCGTCGGCCAGTTTGTTGACACCGCGCAGGATCGCCTGGCGGGCGTCCTCTGCGTAGACAATCTGCTTTGCCATCTCACGCCTCCCCTACTTTTCCAGCACGCCGAGGATCTCGTCCTCGCGCACGATGACGTACTCCTGGTCGTCGATCTTGATGTCAGACCCCGAGTACTTGCCGATCAGGATGCGGTCGCCCTTTTTGACGTCGATCGGCATCCGCTTGCCGTTCTCGTCGAACTTGCCCGGACCGACCGCAACGACCTCGGCTTCCTGTGGCTTTTCCTTTGCGGTGTCGGGAATGATGATCCCGCCCTTCACTACCTCTTTCTCTTCGAGACGGCGGATGAGAACCCTATCATGGAGCGGACGAACGTTCATGCGTTTAACCCTCCCTCTTTCTTGTGTTTACGTTTGCTCGCCGAGGATCCTATTAGCAGTCCATCTGCGAGACTGCCAAGAGTCTAGGACAGGCGTTGGCAGTTGTCAAGGGGGAGTGCCAAAATTCCGAGGCCGTCTCAGGCTACGCATCCGAAGCGTTTTGACGGCGCCTTGCTCCTGCCGGGCCTCTCTTCAGCGTCGCCAGCGCCCTGTGCTGCCCTCGCAGGATCGCCGCCGCGGCCGCTCGCCAGGCGTCGCCTTGCACAAGACACGGTACCCGGCCGCGCGGAGCAGTGCATGTCCCGAGTGCAGGACCGCCAAGCAAAAGCGGTACGCAAGAGGCCCGAAAGGCCGCAGCCGGGTCGCGGCCATGAGATCGAGGTGGAAAACGGCGAGTGGGCCACCGATCCGGTTACTGCCCCGAGACGGTGCACGGCGACCATGCTCGGGGTGTAGAGAAGACGCCAGCCCAGACGGCGCAACCGCAGGCAAAGGACGCCGGCGGCAAACAGAGCACCCTTGAGCACCACCCCGCCCGCACCGAACTACGCGACGTTGCGGGACAGCCTGCCGGGCGACCCGGTTCACCGCCGGATCCCGACCAGAGCGACGCTCGCCGTGCGCAGCAGAGTCAGCAGGAAGATACCGAAGGACCTCTCGCGGATGAAGTAGAGATCGTACTCGAGCTTCCGACGGTGCTCGGCCTCGGTGACCGCGTACCGCATGTGGACCTGGGCCCACCCCGTGAGGCCGGGAGGCACCGCGAGCCTGAACGTGTAGTAGGGGATCGTTCGCGCCAGCTGTGCGACGAACTCAGGCCGCTCGGGGCGCGGGCCAACCAGCGACATGTCGCCTTTGATCACGTTCAGCAACTGCGGCAGTTCGTCGATACGGAGGTGCCGGAGAATCCTCCCCAGTCGCGTCACCCGAGGGTCGGCCGGGAGGGCAAAAGCCGGTCCGTGGTCCTCGGCGTCGATCCGCATCGTGCGGAGCTTGATGACACGGAACCGCCGACCGAATTGGCCGACCCGGGTCTGGAGGAAGAAAACCGGCCACCGGTCGAATACGAGAACTGCAAGCGCCGCGATGAAGACCAGCGGCAGGCACGCCACCAGCGCAACCGCACCGAGGGCAACGTCCACCACCCGGGTAACCCGGTTGAAGAGCTCCCAGTGGATAACGCCGAATCCGGGCTGGTGGAGGAACGCTGCGGGGGAGAGGTCCTCGACGGGCAGCCTGCCGTCGAGCCACGCCCACATCTCGGACGCCACCACGACCGGGACTCCGGAGAAGTGCAGCGAAGCCAGGTCGCCCGCCAAGCCGCCGCTCGTCGACTCGGGACCCACCAGCACCACGAGCTGAACGCCCTCGTGATCGGTTTCGCCCGCTACCTGTGTTGCCGTCAGGCCGGACCCGTCAACCGGTTCCCACGGTGCGAGCGGGTGGCCCTCCAGCCTGCGGCAGACCTCCGCGACAGCGTCGGCATCGCCCACGACGAGCGCTCGCGGGCGCGGCCGACGACGAAGCCACGCCGCCGTCACCAACCGGACGGCAGCAGCCGCCACCGCCCACGCGACGGTCGTCAGGAGGAGCAGCCCCCTGCCGAACCTCCAGCTCGGTTCGACGTACGTCGCGAAGATCAGCGCAGTGCCCCACACGGCGGCGACGAGTGCGACCCTCGCGATGACCTCACCGAGGCGCCGGAGCAGGATCGGCTCGTACAGCTCGGCAGCGACCGCCGTCGCCCACATGGCGAACAAAGCCGTCACGAGCAGGCCCGGATGTGCCATGAGCTGGTGCCACTTGGACGTCCGTTCCAGCCCAGCCGGGAACCGCACGACATGGGCCAGCCAAACCGCGGCGCTCAGCACAACGGCGTCAACCAGCGCCAGAGGGAGTCGCGAACGGGGCGTGGCCGGCAGGAAGAAGCTCATTCGTGTCCCGGATGGTGCGCGGGCGCGCGCCAAGTGTCAACAGCACGCGCATGCAGGTTGCTGGAGATTGTGAGGCGAGGTCGGCGACCCCCACCCGACGCCTCACCCGCCCGTCGCCGGTAGGATGAGCCCTCTTCTTCGGGCTCAGCGGTAGAACCTCGCGATTGCGGCAACGACCCGCTCGCGCTCGTCCGCCCGCAGTTCGGGGAAGATCGGCAGCGCCAGCACCTCGGCCTCCGCCTTCTCCGACTCGGGGAAATCGCCCTTACGGTAACCGAGGTCGGCGAAGCACTCTTGCTCGTGGAGCGAGATCGGGTAGTAGATCTCCGCGCCGACCCCCTCCTTAGCCATGTGCTCCCTGAGCGCATCGCGCTGCGGAACGCGCACCACGTACTGGTGGTAGGTGTGGCTGCGACCCGGCAGCTCGGCGGGCAACGTCACGGTCCCGGCCAGGCCCGCGCTCGCCAACAGCTCGCGGTAGTGCGCGGCGCCGGCCTGCCGCTTCGCGATCCAGCCGGAAAGCCGCGGCAGCTTGACGCGCAGGATCGCCGCCTGAATCGCGTCGAGCCGGAAGTTCCCACCGACGAAGTGGTGGACGTACTTAGGCCGCATCCCGTGGATGCGCATGTCGACCAACCTGTCCGCGAGCGCCTCGTCATTGGTGGTCACCAGGCCGCCGTCACCGAATGCGCCCAGGTTCTTGGTCGGAAAGAACGAGAAGCAGCCGAGCGTGCCTATCCCGCCGACCGGCACGCCTTTGTACTCGGTGCCGATCGCCTGGCAGCAGTCCTCCACGAGAGGGATGCCGGGCGCTGCCGCCGCCAGGGCCTGCATGTCCGCGGCCTGCCCATAGAGGTGCACCGGGATGATCGCCTTGGTGCGCGACGTGACCGCCGCCGCCAGCTTACGGGGGTTGAGGTTGAAGTCGCGCGGGTCGATGTCCACGAACACCGGGCGCGCCCCCAGCCGGTGAATCACCCCGGCGGTTGCGAAGAAGGTGAACGGGGTCGTGATCACCTCGTCGCCGGATCCGACACCGAGCGTCATGAGCGCGGCGAGCAGCGCGTCAGTGCCCGAGGACACCGCCACCGCGCGCTTGACCTTGAGGAAGGCGGCGCACTCCTTTTCGAGTGCAGCGACTTCAGGCCCGAGGATGAACTGCTGGGTGGCGAAGACGCGCTCGACCGCCGCGTGCACGTCGTCGCAGACCTCGGACCACTGCCTTGTCAGGTCAAAGAGAGGAACGTTCGGTTTCTGGTCGGACATGTCTCATCCTCCGTAAGACGCGGATCTCGGCCGCGGGCGCGCCCGCCCCGTCCCACTCAACACTAGCGCCACCAGCGCTCCGGCGAGGAAGCCGCCGATGTGGGCGAACCATGCGACCCCGCCCCCCGTCGGGCCTGCGGCAGCCAGCGCCAACGTGCCGGAGAAGAACTGCACCACGAACCAGATGATCAGGAAGATCGGCGCCGGCAGTTCGATGACCGTGAAGAAAAAGCCAAGGAAGACGAGCGTCCTGACCCTGCCCCACGGGAACCATACCAGATAGGCGCCGAGAACGCCGGCGATCGCGCCTGAGGCGCCGACCATCGGCACGTTCGACAAGGGCGCAACGATCGCCTGCCCGATCGCGGCCGCGGCGCCGCACACCAGGTAGAAGAGCAGGTACGGGGCGTGTCCAAGAACATCCTCTACGCTGTCTCCGAAGATCCAGAGAAACCACATGTTTCCGATGAGGTGCAGCCACCCGCCGTGAAGGAACATCGACAGCAGCACGCTCTTCAGTCCGAGGGTCAGCCCTCCCCGGACGACCATGAGCTGGAAGAACCGCGCCGGCACGAAGGCATAGACGCGCATGAAGCGCTCGAGGTACGGCCCGAGTGACAACTCGAACAGGAACACCCCCGCGCATGCCACGATCAGCAGCACATTGATCACGGGAGACCGGGACGAGGGAACAGAGTCCCGTAACGGAAACATGACGCAGGAGTATAGCTTCCAGGCTACCGCCGAGCGAGCCCCGCCAGGCAGCCCCGCCAGGAAGGCCGGGATCCGGGCTCAGGGCGCCGGGCAACGAAAGACCGTGGTCCGTAGAGACAGGCAGAGGAGCGGAGGGGCGCAGGAGCAGAGGAGCGAGACACCCACGAATTGCCGCCTTCTCCTCCGCTGCCCTGCACCTCTGCCTCTCTGCCGGTGCTGACGTGCGTGTAGCCGCGCCGCCGGGAGTGGGCCAGATGCAAGACGCGCGGGCGGCCCGCGCAGGAGTCCCACCACAGGCGGGATGAGGACGCGAGACCGCGATGTGCAACGCACCAGATGGCCCGCTATCGTTGGCGCCTTAGGCGAATTCGGCCGGCAACGGCAGGCGGAGGGGTCAAGCCGCCTCCCGAAGCCAGAGCTCGAGGACGAGCAACGCATACACGAGCCCTGGCCGGTTTCTCTCTTGCATGGCGGTCCCGTCTACGATCGCCCGCACGAACCCCGCATCGAGGAACTCCGATACCCTGCACCCCGGCGTGACGAGCGCGTCGAAGACCACGTCACGGAGATCGCCGGCCAGCCAGGCCGCAAGGGGGACCTCGAATCCCCGCTTTCTCCCCTCGACCACCTCTCGCGGCAGGCGGTCGCGGTACGCGTCGCGCAACACCGCCTTCAGCCGGTGGCCGCGCACGCGATATGAGACGGGCAGACGGAGCGCGAACTCTGCGACCTCGTGGTCGAGGAACGGCGAGCGGCCCTCGAGGGACGCCGCCATCGTGGCAATGTCCATCTTGACCAATAGGTCGGACGGCAGGTTGATCCGGAGATCGCCCGCCACCTGCGCATCCACGGCCGACAGTCCGGGGGCGAACTGGTCCTCCACCCAGGCCTCGGTTGGCCGTTGCGGCGCTCCGCGCCAGATCGGTGCCTTGTCTTCCTCGAGCAGCAAATCCGCGGTCCAGACGAGATACCGCTGGCCCGCCGACAGCGAGAGCCCGCGCCCGAACCGGCGGAGCAGGCCCGCCGCCGAGCGGCGCTTGGTTGCGGCGACGCGCGAGAGAGCGATCCGCATCGCTGGCCCAAGCGCCGGCACAGGGCTCACGCACCCGAGCACCTTCGCGGCCAGGTACCTGCGATACCCACCGCAGACCTCGTCGCCTCCATCGCCGTTGAGGACTACCGTGACGTACTGGCGTGCCAGGCGCGAGACGGCCAGGCTCGGGATCGCCGAGGGGTCGCCGAAAGGCTGGTCGAAGTGGCGCGCGATCGTGAGGAGTTCATCGAGGGGGGCCACGTGGAGCGGCAGGACAACGTTCTCGATGCCGAGCGCCTCGGCGGTGCGACGGGCGACCGGGCCTTCATTGAGGTCCTCGTCCGCGACGGATACGGTGAACGTTCGCAGCGTCCCGCCCAGATGGCGGGCCGCCTCGAAGGCGACCGCTGAGGAGTCAACGCCTCCGGAGAGGAAAACACCCACCGGGACGTCGCTCCGGAGGCGAAGCCGAACCGCCTCGGAGAGTTTCTCCCGAAGCTGCTCCTGCGCATCGCGGTACGAAAGCGACGCCTTCGGCTCGAGCTCCGGTTGCCAGTAGGGGACCTCGCGCAGACCGCCGTCGCCGAAGGTCAGCCAGTGGCCGTGCCGGACGGCATGGACGCCATCGTAGACCGTGTCTGGCTGGGGGACGACCCCGAGAGACAGGTAGTCGTATATCGCCTGCTCGCGAACGCGGGGCGCAGTCCCCGCCCCGCGCAAGATCGGGACGAGCCCCTTCAACTCCGAGGCGAACGCCAGGCCGCGTCCCGGCAACCGAGAAAAGTACAGCGGCTTCTTACCGAAGCGATCGCGCGCCAACAGCAACGTCCTGGCCTTGCGGTCCCAGATTGCGAACGCGAACATCCCCCGGAGCTTCGCGCACAACGCGGCGCCCTCGTCCTCCCAGAGGTGGACCAGCACCTCGGTGTCGCTCCTGGTGGCGAGGGTGTGGCCCCGCTGGCGCAGGCCATCGCGCAGCTCGAGGTAGTTGTAGATCTCGCCGTTGAGAACCGCGACGACGTTGCGGTCCTCGCTGAAAACCGGTTGACCCCCGGTGACCAGGTCGATGACCGCCAGACGCCGCATCCCGAGGATCAGGGCGGACTCGACGAACATCCCGCGCCCGTCGGGCCCGCGGTGCTTGAGATCTTGAAGAGCTTCCGCGACGTGCGAAGCGGCCGCCTCGACATCGCGAGGCATGCAAACGCCAGCTATGCCGCACATATTGCGATCCCGAAAACCCCATGGCCGATCACGGATGCGCGGCTAGCCCCTGGGGGACAGGCCATGCCGACACTGTACCGCGTTTGAGCCAGCCGTCGAGCGGTTCGCCGCCCTGGGAGACCGGACTTACCAAAGGTGAGGACCGGCCTCTTGCGCTCAGTTGGGATTGCGACGGGGTTGTTGGTTGCGCCGCAAGCCGGCACCGGGCGTGGGCTGCACACCTCCCATGGCTTCTTCGCGCCGTTCCCGCACCAGCTCCTGGAGCCGGCTCCACTGATCAGGGGTTAGTGTCGCACGCACCTTGAGCAGCATCTCGAAGCGCTCTGCCTCGAGCCTCTGACGCGCCTGCTGGAGCACGCCGAACGCGAGGCGGGCTCTCTCGGCCTCGAAAGGCTCCGTTTCGGAGGCGGCCTGGAGGTCGAGCGTGGCCTTCTCCACGGAAGCCTTGAGGTCAACCATCGCCTTCGCGTGCGGGTACGTCGCGGCGTTGAGCTTGCTCACCTGCTCGGTGGTGATGCCGAGCCGGCCCGCGATTCGCGGCCGTTCCCACCATTTCCCAACAGGCACGCTGAAGGGTTGGGCGGAAGCAACCCCGCCCGCGAGCACCAGAACCGAACCTACCAACCATCTTGCTGCACGCACACTCATGACCAGCTCCCTTCTCCGTCCACATCGGGGGCGGGGACGACGGCTTCAACGACTTCCTCGGATGCCGCTGCGCTCAGAGGGTCCCGCGACAGGACATCGTCCACCTCGGTGAGGACGGCATCGGTGTTGATTTTCGGACGCGACACGAAATTGCTGCCCAAGAGCGGAAGAAGGCTGAGTACCACGACTGCCGCGGCCGCCGCGAGCCACTGCACCAGGTGAGACTTCCTGCTCCCGCCGCTCCACGCCGAGAGCGCCTGCTCGCGGATCCGCGTCCGGGTCGCCTCGTCCGGATCCTCGCCGAGCGCGCCGTCCACGGCCGCCAGAAACGAGTCGCGACGGCGGCGGCAGACAAGGCAAGAGGAGAGGTGCGCCGCCGCTGGAGCGGGCAGCTCCTCGCCGACCAGCGCGAGGTCCAGTTCGTCGTCAGTGAGATGCTCGATGCTCATGGGTTCGCCTCCTCAACCGCCGCGCGCACGCGCTGCACCGCCCGGTGCAGGTGCGTCTTGACCGTCCCGACATCCACGTCCAGCGCCTCGGCAATCCCTGCAAGGTCCAGTCCAACGAAGAACCGCAGGGCAAAAACCTCCCGCTGGCGCCTCGGCAGCCGAGCCACCTCGCGGCGCAGCCGCTCCACGGCCTGCCGCGCCATTGCAACCCGCTCCGGGCCCGGCTCCGACGACGGCACCACGGCAATCGGGTCCATCGCATCGTCGTCGCCGGTTTCGAGGGGCTGGAACGGCACCAGTCGCCGCCGCCGGAGCGTGTCCCGGCAGAAGTTCATGGCGATTGCGACGAGCCAGCCGCCGAAGCTCCCCTGACCGGAGAACCGGGGGAGGCCCCGGAGGGCCCGCAGCATCGTCTCCTGCACGGCCCCTTCAACGTCTTCGCCCTGCGGGAGAAGCCGCCGGCACGCCCGGAAGACGGCCAGCTCATGGCGCTCGAGCAGGGTTTCAACGGCGTCGCGGTTGCCCTGTTGCGCCAGTCCGACCAACTCGAGCTCGTCCTCGGGCTCCAACGGTATCTCCCGCCGCGCAGCGCTCGCCATACCCCAGATGACGCACACGGCATCTCGAGGTTGACAATACCGCAACCGGGCAGGCACTCTCATCCGAGTGCGACAACTTCGACTCGCCACGTCGTGGGGAGAACTCCGGGTGGCAGGCGGTTCCCGCGCGGGTGAGGCCTCGCTCATCCTCCTCCCCCAGCTCCGGCTGGCGCTGGATGCGGGCCGACCGGCGCGGGCGCTGGTTCCCCTCCAGCACGTCGTGGTCTCGCACGGTCACATGGACCACATTATCGGGCTGCCCGCGTGGGCGAGCCAACGTCAGCTCAACGGGATACCGGGCGGCAAGGTCTACGTGCTGGCCTCCCTGGCCAGCGGAGTGCGCGAGCTACTCGCCACCTGCGCCAAGCTGGAGGGCGGCAAGCCTTACGACACCGAGGTAATCCCGGTCTTGGCCGGTCAAACCGTCCCCCTGCGCCGCGGCTTCGACCTTCGCTTCTTCGCCACGTCCCACTGGGTCGAGACGCTCGGGTGCTGCGTCGAGTGGGTGCGGCGC
>Ga0182027_10002076_pt1 | contig 32685 bp, 24 predicted proteins | sample 712E1DmetaG_FD_121300 | JGI IMG/M metagenome (GOLD analysis project Ga0182027, IMG submission 121300) | Permafrost microbial communities from Stordalen Mire, Sweden - 712E1D metaG (Illumina Assembly) | ecosystem: Environmental > Terrestrial > Soil > Wetlands > Permafrost | place: Sweden...
ACCAGACTCACGGTCGGCACCCTCACCCCCACCGCCCTCACCATCACCACCAACACCACCACCCCCGCCGTCAACCAACCCTTCACCCTCTCCGGCACCCTCACCGCCAACGGCACCCCCCTCCCCCGCCAATCCATCGTACTCCGCAGAGGGGATCCGTCAGGCAACTGGAGCACGGCCGCCACCACCACCACCACCAACGGCACCTACACCTTCACCCGCAACGAATCCCAGGGCTCCTACACCTTCATAGCAGTCTTCTCCGGCAACACCTACGCCCCCTCTCAGTCTCCGTCGGTCAGACTCACGGTCGGATGATTTTGCTTCAAATCGTGTCAGCCTCAGCACCTCATTCGATCGTCGTGTACTGTCTGATGCAACCTTGTGTCTTGATTCAATATAGACTGCTCTCAGCAACGGGAAACCGCATCGTGTAAGTGATTCAAATTATCAGTGTTACGTGGCTTTTGAAGGATTGACCAGTTAGAAGCTCCTGAACTGGGTAACCGACAATAGATCGGTCTGATCAAAGCGGGGGAATCGCCGGGGCCACAGACGGTATTGCAAGACCAGCGGACAGGCGAGGCGATGAGGACACGCGCTGTCGTCTTTACGACGTTAAACGAGGAACGCTCCATCGGCAAGGTTATCAGTAAGGTGTCTGTTCCCGACCTCTTTAAGAACGGGCTCAAGACTGCCGTGTATATGATCGACGGGCAAATGCGGCGCGTATCACAGTCTATAGGAAACACTTAAGCTTCATCAGCAGCTTATCCTGTGTCTATGCCGTCCACGGTCCGCAATGCCCATCAAGACGGCTCTGAAGAGATAAGCACCTTTGAGCATTATGAAGTGCTTCTTCATTTTTGCACCCAGACTGCTTCGGGGAGAATTAGCGAGAGGAAAAAAGAGGACGGGAATATATACAGTCGCAGCGACATTACGCCCGCATAGTAAAAGATGAGATTCATGATTTCACGTCACTTCGAGGTAAGAGAGTACTTGATATTGGAGGACATTCACGGGTGTTTTGTAGAGCCCTCCCTGACGACTTTGGCGCTGAACTAGCAGTAAACGTAGAGCCGTTCTTTCGCTACGATGAGGGGCTGCACTGACCTGAAAGGGTCTATGGGGCAGCCCAAGCGCTGCCCTTTAAGGAGGCAATTTGATTTCGTATTCTGCAGGGAGGTATTAGAGCACGTAAAGCCGAAGCCGCAGGAATGCTTACAACGCTGCGTCATTTTGAAGCACTGCTCGAGTGACTCATTCAGAAAACATGAAAATACTGCAGGTCATACCCTACTTTTCCTATATGTACGGCGGCACGGTGCGAGTGGTCGCCGACCTCTCGCGAGCACTTGCCGAGAACGGGCACGAGGTGACGATCTATACTACGGATGAAGGTCCGGAACACCGTTTAATGGAAAGGGACAAGATCGACTTGGATGGCGTTGCAGACATCCACTACTTTAGATGTAGCAATAATTGGCTTGCTCACAGAATGAGGCTGCATCTCTCGCGACAAATGCGGCTTGCAATTAAGCACAATCTGCGCCAATTCGACGTCGTGCACTTGCACGAGCTCAGGACCATTCCAAACGCATATGTGTGGCATTATTCACGAAAGTACGGCATTCCTTACGTTTTGGAACCCGATAATCAAATGCCATACATCCTGGGCAATACGGCCTCTAAGCGGGCATATGACAGGATCATCGGAATGCGAACGCTTAGAAATGCGACTTCTGTCATTGCTATCTCTAAGGAGGAACAAGAGTATATCAGCGCGATCGCCCCACGAGAATCCCTCTCCCTCATTTACAGCGGAATGGATCTCGAGCAGTTTGAGAAAACTCCATGTTATGGTGCGTTCCGCGAAGCTTTCGGAATAGACGGCACTCTAATTCTGTACTTCGGTCGTCTCAACCTTTCGAAGGGAATACAGCACCTCATTCCAGCTTTTGCTCGTCTTCATAGGGATCTCTCTGATTCGACACTGGTAATCGCCGGCGCTGATGACGGTTACCGCCGCGTTTTAGAAAACGCCGTCGAGGAACAAAATATCAAAGATAGCGTGATTTTCACCGGGTTTGTCCCCGAGGAACAGAAGCTATCCATTCTCACTGATGCAGACCTTTTTGTACATCCAGTTAAATTCATGGGGGGGGTTGGGATAGCGCCACTAGAAGCGATCTTGTGCGGTACTCCTGTGGTTGTCACTCCCGAGTGCGGCGAAATTATTCAAAAAGCGCGTTGCGGGTACATCGTCAGGTATGGGGACATCGACGATCTGCATCAGAAGATTAAGTGCGCGATTTCAAACGCTGACGAGACTAAGAGGATGATCAAACGGGGGAAGGAATACATCAGCACGCACTTGGACTGGAAGAACGTCGCTCGAAAAGTGGAACGTGTATATGCGACGTGTGTGGAATAGCAAAAACTATGTGAATTCGACGCTGGGGAATCTTACACGTGAATGCGCGGCACTTTGCGGGAAGAGATAGTGAACGTTTTTCAACCTGTTATACGATCCGTACATGCTGGTAAGACGGTTGCGATGCTGTGACAAAGGCTTTGGTGACGAATATTTGAGGCTCAGCGTGGGTGATCGCTGTTAAAAGAGGAGCATGCTTGAATCACAACGAAGAATTGCACGAGCAGGCTCTCTTACGTTATCTATAACGGATTGGATCTTACACCCTCCAAAAACCTTGCGCGCTACGGAATGTTTCGAGATCAATACGATATTCGAGGCACTATGATCCTCTGTTTAGGCCGCATCAACGAGTCGAAAGGGATAAGGCACATCCTTGCCGCATTTGCTCACTTGCTACCCAAGATTACCGACGGTTCGCTGGTCATCACGGGATCGATAATGGCTACTTCTGCATGAAAAAAGCCGTCCGAAGTGATGAGCAGAGGGCCGGAGCAACTTAGTCAAGAGTGCAAAATGGTGCCAACAGAAGCAGACTAATAATATTAAGATTATTAAAGCTCATTAATGTTATGACGAAAACATGAAACTTTTTCTTCAGGACAAGCCGTCTCTTCTTGCTATGCACGAACAGAGACGCAATATCGCTACTGAAGAAGCAGACCTGTGATAGCAAGTGCACAATCAAAGCTTTGAAACCCGCCGACCCGTAAAAGAAAAAGAAAGAGAAAAACCGAAGGTTGGAATTCTCGCAGCTCCTATGTTTTCATCGGGAATTACCCCGCTCTCTAACTTAGTGGATGTGGTACACCCAAACGCCAACGACATCTACTTAATTACCGGAGATGCCGGGTACGATCGCTTCAAGGACGATGAACGGGTTCGGATACGTGAATTTAGCAGGCGCAAGCCGAAGCTTTTTCCGCACAATATAGTACTGAGAGCCCTGAGATTCGCTTACATGCAGCTTGAAGCTTCATACAAATTGGCCACGGTTGGTAAGAGGGTAGACTTGTGGATTTTCTTCTTCGGTGCAGATTGCTTACCTCTCGCCGGACTTGCTGCTAGAATATTGGGTAGAAGACTGTGGCTACTTTTGGCCACATCATCCTGCGATGCTAACGCGGCAAGAGTCCATTTCCCCACTGCTATGTCTCTTTTACTCCGAGCAAATTGTCTGCTGTCAAACCGCATCATTCTTTATTCGGACTTGATGAAAGAACGCAATGTGGAACCTTATAGAAGGAAAATCACAATAGCCCACCGGCATTTTCTTAACTTTAGTGAATTCACGTTCAAGAATAATCTTGAGCAAAGAGAGAACATCGTGGGCTACATCGGACGCTTTGATGCCGAAAAGGGGATACTCAACTTTGTTGAAGCTATACCAAAAACGTTGGCCAAGCAACAGGACGTCAAATTTCTTATCATCGGCGAAGGCGAATTAGAAGATGCCGTCCGCACCTCGCTGGCCCATAATTCCCTCGACAACAGGGTTAAAGTAAGTGAGTGGATTCCGCACAATGAACTGCCAAATTGTTTGACCAAACTGAAACTGTTCGTACTCCCCTCGTACGCCGAAGGGCTCCCTAACACGATGCTCGAAGCAATGGCGTGTGGGACGCCTGTCCTTGCCACGTCCATTGCCGCCATTCCGGATGTAATTAAGGACAAAGAGACCGGCTTCCTCCTTCGCGATAATTCGCCGGCGTGCATCGCAGATGGTATAGTAAAAACGTTGAGTTATCCGAATCTCCGGCAAGTATCCATCAATGCTCGTAAGCTGGTTGAAAAAGAGTTTCGGTACGAAAACGTTGTTAAGATATGGGAGAACGTACTTCGAAATCGCTAAGAAAGATGATGCCCAGCCGAAGCAAAAAAATGGGCGCTCCAATTCTTGGCATTTCTGGGCTTTCAGCTCACGTTAAATGATTCGTATTGGCATTAAGCAAATAGAAAATGTACATAGCGTCGACGCTGCGAAGCATAATAGACGAGTTTCCGGTCTGTGTTGATTCGTACTTTCTACATGAGTGAAGAACTCGCAAATGCCGCATTAACTGTATGAGAATCTTCAGTAAACAAAACTTTCTTAATTATCTACTTGTAGTCTCTTCTTCTTGCTTATCACATACAGCCCTGCACTAAGGTGTACCTTTCTGCCGCATTAGATACTAAATCAGCCGGAAGGTTGTCTCTATTTTAAAATGCTAATCGTTAAGCAACTGCTTCCTTGAGCCTTTTTGTCACAGATACGTTATAGGAGCCCAGCTAGCGCGGTTAACGGGTAGTCGAAGGCACGGCTTCAGAGAATACATATAATCATCACAGCCCCACCGCTCGGTGATAAACCTAGGTTGATCAACTATGATTGCGACCAGCACAACGATCGAATATTAAGACTGGTTTCTTGTTAATCACCACCAAACAAGTGCAATATACCGCCAGTTGAAAAGCAAAAAAAGACCTGCGCTGACTGAGTTTGCAGTGAGGAAAGATACGAAAACCCGCGAATGAACGGTCAAACGAAGCACGAAACGCATAAACACTTGTTGTGTAAGCAAGTTTCCTGACCACGGTCTATGCAGTCTCGCAAATCCGATGGGAGGAGATCGTCTCGCCTGATCAATTTTTGCTTGCTTTCAGCAACGATCTTGTTTTGGCGGGCCGCGACAGGCAAATCAATCAATTCTGCTTGGGAATGAGCCATTCGGGACATTCGGTTAACTTTTTGTATCTTAAACGGCGGAGATGGATTGTTTTTTTGACTATAAAATGGAATTATATGCATCAATAGTTTTTTGGACGGTTGTTTCCCAGCTAAATCTGCGTGCCTGTCTATAACCTCTACATCTTAAATGTTCACGCAAGGATTCGTTATTTGCAATCTCTACAATGTTTCTTGAGATCTCTTCGCAGTCCAATGGATTATCTATGTACAATCCTGCGTCTCCTGCAACCTCTCTTAACGAACTGTTATCTGAGAGTACAACCGGAGAGTTGCACGCCATTGCCTCAAGAGGCGGCAGCCCAAACCCTTCATAAAGTGACGGCAAGATCAAAGCCGTTGCTGCGCCATAAATACTTGGCAAGTCATCATACGGCACGTATCCAAGCAAAATTATCCTTTTGTGCACTTCCTTTTTAAGCTGAAGTGGAATGTTGCTCAAATTGATGTAAGTCAGTATCTTGTTCTTGCTAATCGGTCCAATCAGCACCAAATCGTCCGATATTTCATGAAAAATGCTAACATATGCTCTGACTAGAGTCATTAAGTTCTTTCTCGCAGCGTCGTCGCCGACATAGAGTAAAAATTTGTTTCGCAAGCCATATTTATTCAAAACTTGGCTATAGTCGTTACTGGGTTGAAAAAAAGACGTGTCGACTCCTAGATGGACAACTGCAAGCTTTTCCTTATCGACTCGAAATTGTGCGATCAAATCCGTCATTGTAGAATAGCTGTCTACGATAGTCAAATCAGTGTTCTGGATAAGCCTTGGAAGCACAGTTGTAAAATCAAACCGCAATATCCTATCGCGGACGATTCGCTCATAGTGCGGCGGCAGCATCACGAGTGAAATATCGTGAACAGTGAGCACTTTTTTTATGCGTAAGTCCTTGTGCCTAAGGAGAAATGGTCCGAGGTTATCCACATTATGAACGAGAGAGATGGAGTCATCTTGTATCAGACGTCTCAATAATAAACTGCCTAAAAAAACCCTTTTGTGCGCGCTGTTCAATGCGAAATGATGCAAAATTCTTACATCAACGTCTCTCTCTCGCAAGCCTTGTATCAGGTGTCTACTCGATGTCCATATCCCGGTTTTGCCTGTCGGAGGTATTATGGCTACTCTCATAAGCTTCCTGATGCAATGATGCGCTGCTTCTCCCCTCACAAAAGATTACGCTAGCTTGTGGTATCTCCGGAGTCGCAATGTACCCCGTATTACTCATGAATGCCTTTATAATCATTTCGTTATCAGACGTTATTGTCATCGTTCCGGATTCAGAACATGGAATCCCAAAACGTCCGGTCCCCCGGGCAGCAGACCACCTCATTCCTTAAGCGGAGTGGTTAATTAATGGAACTATGAACGCTCAAGGAAAAAAAGTTATATTAGCATCAGTATCTTCTGAACTTTAACGAATTTGCGTTCAAGGACAACCTCGAACAAAGAAATAATGTTGCAGGTTTTTCGGGACGCTTAGAATCTCTAAAGGGAATACTAAACTTTGAAGCTGTACCAAAAATGCTAGCTAAGCAAGAAGACGTGAAATCTTAGACAAATTGCCATCAACGCTCGCAATCTGGTTGAAAGCGAGTTTCGTTACGAAAACGTTGTTAAAATGTGGGCGGCTATACTGTGTAATACTAAAGAAAGATAATGCTCGGTTCAAGCAGCGCAAGGGCGCAACACCAAATTCAACCGTGCCGACCGTTCACTAGGCTTCAACTGTTCAGTCTGACGGTAAGCGCTGAGAAGATGTGTATAGCATTGTTACTACGCGGCATCCGGAGGTTCGAGTTTCGTAGATCGCTCGTCACTTGACCCTCTATTGCAATCAAATGCGCGACGGCCCCGAAGCACCTATCATGGTTTTGATTACAGAATCCCGCGAGCAAGCGGACTTTTAAGATGAAGAGACTGCACGGGTGACGGGCAACCAGTTGCGCACGTGACTTCTATCATGTGAACTCAGTCACGAATGACAGACCAAGAAGAACAATCATGAAGTCTGCAAAGAAGAAGCTGCTGTTCGATGAAAAAGACTGCAGTTATTGGCACAAGATTTTCCGTTATCGGGCTGAACAGCAAGCGAGAAGCAAATATTGCAAATTCGACATTCATAACCAGCTGTTTAGGGGATATGAGTGTGTATTGAAGATTGATGTAAAAGCTCTTAAAATGAGAGGCTGTAGTCAGTATCACTTTGATATTTAGAGTTTTTAATAGGCGTATTCAGAAAGAAAATCATTGGGTTTGCAGCGCTAAAAGTAATCCTTTCTTGAATTCCGAGTTCACGTTTCAACATTGCGATGCGACTATAAAACGAGTAGTTTTTTGCAGGAGCTGCAGTAACGTACTTTACGTGGTTTTGTTCAAGCCATTGCTTAGTGATCCTACACCTTTTGCGAGCCCGATCAACAGAAGAACTCATCTACGCGGTGTCCAAAGAGCTTGACGTGCAGACAACCTAACGGAGTATTGGCTACCGTCACCACCATAAAGGGCCACTTGAGCGGGCTTGTGAGCACATACAAAGTTACATACGATATTTTGCTGATCACCGAGTGGACTGGAAGCTGAACGAATAAGCACCGGCAGACGAGCAGGGTTTGGCCTCACTGCCGCCGCAGCGCGTAGAGCAAAGATCTTTAATCCCCCCTCTTTTTTTTGCGAAGAAGCCGTCGGTGATGCAGCGTGTCGGTTTTGAAGCCGGACCGCTGCAAAACTTGCCAATTACGCCACCAAAAGGCGTCGCAAAGTTAGAGAGAACAGCAGTAGCGCGCGATTAAGCAGCAGTCGCTTTCCCCGATTTGAAGCGTTATGGGGGTGGCAGCGCGATTCTGTAAGCTCAGCCCGTGCCCTAGTATCGCTGGATCTCCAAAAGTTGTAACCTACAAGAGCACCGAATGACTTTACAAACTCGTCACATCAATATTGTTGCTGTCCGGTTCAACATTAACCCTGTGTAGTGAATGTTTGATGCCGAATAAACGCTGAAAATGAAATATCAACAAGTCCTCGTCCAAGCAGATCATCGTTGCCGGGTCCGCAATACAAACCTCAATCCAGCGGCAGAATGCCTGTAATAGTTGTCCTGACTCCATTCTAGAGCACTCAATACGTAGTCGCATACTACTGATCGACCGAGTTTTGAGCTCAACTAACGGAGTCTCAAAAACAAGATCGTAACAATGAAATAGAGCGACGCCTTTCTTGACCTAAAGAGACATCAGCTAAAAAGAAGACGTTGCAGCTGCTAACGGTCTGCGAGTTTCGTTCCTTGCAGAAACCATGAAAACTTAAATGCGAATGGTCACTACCAGCAACTGTACGCTGGAGAAAGACGCTTGCTCGCACGCGATCTGGTGGCTCGGAGCTCAAAGGCCGCGTATCCCAACAACTTGCAATGGTAGATACTACAAGCTAACGGATGCACTATGACTCACAAGAGATCTGAGTTGTTTGATGCCGCATCCTTCTTTGATAGAAATGCAGCTCAATACGCCCGCCCATTTTATGCCCGCGACGCCAGACCGGCTGATTGGGATCTTGATTCTATCGAATTCATCAGAAATAACTCCTCACACAACACTTTGTTGGATGTAGGCGCGGGTTCAGGCCAGTTTGCAAGTTTGGTCAAGCTGAACTTCCCTGATATGCAGGTTACAGCTTTAGATCCCTCTGCCAATCTTCTGAGCCTGATTGACGATCGATCTATTAGAAGGGTAGTCGGAAAAATCCCTGATCTAACTCTGCAAGCAGATGAGAGGTTCTTCTTCATTCACGTTGCAAATGTATTGCATCATCTCGTCGGAAGAACCATAGCCGAATCGCGAAAAAATGCGAAAGAGTCATTGCTCGTTCTGAGAGACCATTTGGATGATGGAGGCTTCCTGATGGTTCGGGAGGAACTCTGGGAGACCTATTTAATCCCAACTGTAACGAGAAGTCTGGCGTTTCATTTTTTATCTGTTGCAAACATGCTAAATATGCCCGTGCCAGGGTTTCTTCATCACGAGCGCCGTTCACGAAGCTTTAAGGGACTTATTGTTTGCATGTATACCGCATCAGAACTCAAAAACGTGCTGAAAGACTGCGGTTTTGAGATTATAGCGTCTAAGATATACCCCTTTCAAACCAAATCAAAAAGACAAGAGCGATGGGAAAAACAAACCAAATCCAAAAGACAAGAGCGATGGGAAAAACTAGCCCTCTTGAAGCGATGGGCCTCGATGGTATTTATTGTTAGGAGTGCGCACTAGACTAAGACGTACTAGTCCATCTCGCGCGCGGCATTTGACAAAGAGCTGAGCAAAGAGAGACTAGGATAGCGAAACCGCCGACATACCTTGACGAGCTTGACGAGGAGCTTGTCAGCACCATAAACCAATGAGGGCAAAATCGCGCTCTCTGACTTGCCAAAGCAGTATCCAGAGTTGCAGCAAGCCGGCCATTCAAAATTGTGGTACAGAGCGCACTCGCTGGCAGCAGAAGGGCCAATCCGTATGAAATGCGCTCGAAGAAACCTCACGTGCCATTTTTGGAAGGATAAGTCCTGCTCACAGGGAACAAAATCGGTAGCGTTAGAAGACATGCTGTAGGTGGAGATCTAAACAAAATGGGAAACCGTATCTAGTCTCCAGCTCGATGGACGGCGACGCTGCAATACGGCGGTACTAAAATGCCTACGCTAGCTGAGAGCTATTCTGCAAGCAAGAGGACTTTTAAGATGAAGAGACTGCATGGGCGACGGGCAACCAGTTGCGCACGTAACTTCTATCATGTGAACTCAATCACGAATGACAGACCAAGAAGAACAATCATGAAGTCTGCAAAGAAGAAGCTGCTGTTCGTAGGTCCTCCCCAGAAACACTTTAGAGCCTTCATGCATCGAGATTTGGACCTGCTTAAAAAAACGTTCGACGTTCGACTTGTTAATGTCTGCTTTAACATGTACTACTTAAAATGCACGTTAGTAGCTCTTCGTAACTTGGTTGCAGGCGTTGCTTGGGCAGACGTAGTATTCTGTTGGTTTGCCGATCGTAACGCGTTTCCTGCTATCGCTTTGTCACAACTGTATAACAAAAAAACACTGGTAGCTGTGGGGGGGGCAGATGTCACCACGATTCCCGAGCTTGGATATGGGCTTGCACTACACAAGCGGGAACACTTCTATCAGATGTTCGTCTTGAACAAAGCCACAAGAATCCTGCCCGATTCAAAAGATGCTGAAAAAGGAGCTTTAGCACTTGTGAACGATACCGCCAAAGTTACACTCATTTACTTAGGAGTCGATGTGGAAAGGTTTCATCCATCTGGCACAAAAAAAGAAAAGGTGCTAACTGTGGGTGCGGTGTGGCGCAGAAACTTGGACAGAAAAGGCCTCGAAACGTTTGTAAAATCAGCACGTTATCTAGAGGATGTAGAATTTGTTTTGGTTGGCCATTTTATGGATGACTCAATTAATTACTTGCGCTCGATTGGATCCAAGAATGTTAGGTTTACGGGGCTTCTCCCAGCAAGCGAACTGATGAGACAGTATCAAGAGGCCAAAGTGTATGTGCAAGTGTCCGCTCACGAAGCATTCGGCCTCTCGTTGGCGGAAGCGATGGCATGTGAATGCGTGCCCGTCGTCACAGACAGAGGGGCCATCCCCGAGGTTGTAGGAGATGCTGGGATCTACGTCCCATATGGGGACCCTGAGGCAACTGCTCAAGGAATCAGGCAAGCTTTAAGTTCAGAAAAGGGAGGAACCGCAAGACAAAGGATTGAGGAAATGTTTACAATCGACAAAAGGGAGGAAGCCTTACTGAAAACCATGCGCGACTTGTCGCGCTGAGAAACGGAATTTAACCACATATCGTCTATTACCTGCCGGCAGTAACTACCTAGCGTCAGATAAGCAGCCCGGTTTTTGCTACCGTGCCAATTACAGCCGTCGTTTGAGCCTAAATAGAGAAGAGAAGATTAATATGAGATGGCTCTAATCGGAAGTTTATAACGTTTTCCAGTGATATGTCTGCGACACTTACCGGGCGGGCATCCCACTTACGCTTCTGAAAGTGCAAATATGGCAACTTTGGGCTCAAACAAGGTATGTGCGTTAACGTTGGCATTTATTGCCTTAACGGACATATCCATCATTTTAGATATTCCCGTTTTCAGACAAGTCCTCGGATTCGTGTTGCTCACATTCCTCCCGGGGTTTTTGCTGATACAGATACTAAAGTTAACCAAAAATCCAGCAGAGAAACTGCTGTTTTTAATAGGGCTTAGCATCTGCTTTTTGATGTTTGTCCCATTAGCGATGGATGTTGTGTACCCAGCATTGGGCATTTCGCATCCGATATCCATTATCCCCCTCACCATAACATTGTCGTTGATCTTGGCAGCATTGAGCTTCGTTAGCTACTGGAAAGTCCCCGTGAGTTTTCAAATTACTGAAAAAGACATCAGAGTGTCGATTAGCAGGATTATGAGCCCTGTCGCACTGGGTGCAGCGCTTATCCTCGCACTTGGTATTCTCGGAGCGCTCTTTGTTTGGTTTTATAGCGACTCCTTGTTTTCTTTGCTCTCATGGTTGAGCATTGTCCTAATCGTTGCTCTAATAGCAATGAGTCGCAGGATTCCCGAGCGTTTTTACCCGCTCTTTGTCTTCGTTATTGCTCTCACTCTTCAATACAACCGCACGCTCACATCGCCAAATCTGTTTGGAGTAGACGCTCACTATGAGCTCTATTTTGCTAACCTGATAAAATCTACTGGGTATTGGGATCCAAGTTTTAGTATAGTTAACCTGGCCTATAGTGACTATTTTGCAATGTTAAGTGTAGTCTTTCTGCCAAGCGTCTATTCTATCTTGCTGAACATTGACCTCGTGTGGGTGTTTAAGTTGATATCACCCTTTATTTTCGCTTTTGTCCCCCTGGGGCTTTACGAGATATACAAGACGCAGATAAAATTCAGCAGCAAGGCGGCATTTCTCGCAACGTTTTTCTTCATGTCCTTTTTCGCGTTTTATCTTGCCATGCCTTGGGTTACGAGGCAGGAAGTCGCAGAACTCTTCGTGGTGCTTGTGATGCTCTTAATCACGAGTATGTACGTGCCTGAGTCGAAAAAAACAGGACTGCTAATAGTGTTCATAGCTAGTGTGGTAGTCTCTCACTACTCCACATCCTATATATTCCTGTTTTACCTCGCCGCTCTTTTGACTGGGTCTGCAATAATAGCACGACAAAACAAACAAAAACGGGGCAAATCGATAGTCACTGCCGTGATGGTTTCCTTGGCTGTGGTTATAACTTTTGGTTGGTATCTGTTTGCTTCCGGCGGAACATCATACGCGGCACTAGTCAGTGTAGGAAGTCACACTTACACTTCACTGGTGACTGAGTTTGTTTCTCCCAATACCGCGGTGTTAGGGAGCGCTACGCCAGGTTCGTCACTTTCGTCGCTCGCTCTCACGCTAGCCCATTATTGGCAAGTTCTCACAGAAGTCCTCATGACACTCGGTTTGGGCTTTGTGATATGGCGCCGCAAAACTCAAAAAATGACTACTGCATTATTGTTGCTCTCGCTTGCAAGTTTCGCCGTGCTGCTAGTCGTTGTAGGTCTACCATCGCTGGGGGGTGCGATAAACTCTTACAGGGCGTATTCTTTAGCTTTGCTCTTTTTGGCTCCCTGCTGCGTATTGGGCGTCGGGGCGATTTTTGATTCCGCGTCTAGTTGGTTCCACGCCGACAAGGACACAGTGGCTAAGCTAGAATCTGCGGTGCTACTCGGGGTGCTTATACCGTATTTTCTCTTCCAATGTGGCTTCTTCTATGAGCTTATAGGACGTCCGTCAAATTATGACTTCTTACCCTCGCAGAATCAAAATCGAGTTCTTGAATACTCTGATCGTGCGAGCTGGTCATATGCAGCAGCCTCACCTATACCTGCTGAAGACGTCTATGCGTGCAAGTGGCTTTCCAGCTCAATGGGCCGATCTCCTGTCTACGCGGACGATCTAAGAAGCCCCGAACTCATTGGCTATGGACTTATTTCGCCGAACTCAATCATCCTTCTTGGGTCTTCAAATGTAAATCAATCGGTAAAAAATGCTTACATCTACCTAGGTGCTGCAAATGTTCAGCAAGGCACCATCATAATCTACCCCCCTCATGGTGCTAGCCAGGAACGGCAAATCTCAACCGTTCCGGCGCTGACTACTGCAAACCGAATTTACAGCAACGGTCTTGCGGAAGTGTACTACCACACGTGAAATGGCGGCTGAGTTGAGAGACTCAAATGTGCTAGATCGCGCCGTATGTGACCGCCGTCATCTTCGAACTATTCCACTTCAGCTACTTCACGTTTAGTACACAATAGAAGTGCAACGGATTTCGCTAGAAATCTGGTGTTTGCGTAAGTTTGCAAGCAGGTGTTGTTAACCGCAGAAACCCGGATAAAAAAGGGCTTGAAACGTTTGTCAAATCTGCGGCCGTCTGTTCGATATAAAGTTAGTGTTAATTGGCCAATTTCAGGATAACGCCATCGACTAGGTATGGTCGATCGCAACAGACGATGTCAGATTGACTGGATTTTCTTTCGCAAGCGAACTGATCAGACAGTATTAGGAGGCCAAAGTGTACGTGCAAGTGTCCGGTCACGAAGCATTCGGCCTGTCTTTGGCGTAAGCGATGGCGTGTGAATGCGTGCCCGTCGTCACAGACAGAGGAGCCATCCCCAGAAGTTGTCGGAGATACGGGGATTTACGTCCCCTATGGAGATCCTGCGGCAACCGCTGAAGGAGTTAAGCGAGCTCTGAAATCAACTAGCGGAAAAATGGCACGATAATGGGTTAAGGAGATGTTCACGCTCGATAAGAGACCGAAAGAGTTACGGCAGCTATGAACGACCTTTCTTGCTGACTTCTTTGAACAACTTGCAAAGCATATTGAGCTCCATCGAGATGTTATGCGTTTGTTGTGAACGCGTGGGGAGTAGGAGATAGTATCAATCCTTTAAAGTCTGAGTCATGAAGTTCCGGAATTGTTTTCGCCTCATATACTTCTTCGACCCCGCCAGTCTATCCCATGTTCGACCAACGCGCAAAAAGCCAATAAATTCGGCGTTATAATGCTAGCGATGCCCTTTTGGTCGTGAACCCAGCCCCCCAATGAGCTTCACGGTATCTTCAAGTAGGTAATGAATGCGTGCTGTTGCTGTTCTTCGTATCACAAGATATTTGTGGTTCCGGAATAGCAATGCGGCACAGTGAACCCGGATACAACAGCGAAGCGAAGCACAATAGACTGGTATCGTATTGCTTTTTTTGTCTCGTCAATGAATAAAATGGCACCGCCTGTATAGTCTGCAATGCGGAAATAGGTCTTGCTGGTTGTGGCATCCAAAATAGATAAGAAGAGCAATAGCAGAATAGGTCTACGATGTGAAGCCAAATGGTAGGGCGAGCAAGAGCGCACAAAGAATCAAAACTTGAGTTGTTGACACACATACATCATTTTTTTTATTCTGTCAATCTTTTTGCGACAACATTAACTGGATACATTCCAATACTCACAATAAGACTACTCTTGTACAAACATTTGTTTCGGTTAGACGTACCGCTTGATGTTATCATTTACAAAAGATGCAAGTATAGCAAGCCTGCCAGCGTGCATATCGGGCACCATTCAATTATTGGGGGGGACTCATATTTTGATGGACGGAAGGGAGTGTTTATAGGTAGCAATGTGAATATCGCAGCCGAGGTCAGAATTTTCACGCTTGAACACGACATTACAAGTCCAAATTTTGGAGTAAAAGGGGGGGCGGTTTACATCGATGACTGGGTCTATATTGGCCCAAGGGTGACAATTTTACCAAGCGTTCGAATCGGCGCGGGCGCGGTTGTAGCTGCTGGAGCAGTCGTGACCAAGGATGTTGAACCCTGGACTATGGTAGGAGGAGTTCCTGCAAAATTTATAAAAAAAAGGCCCATCGTTCGATACACGCTGGATGTAAAGCCCCCGCTGTTTCTACGATTACTAAAGATCACGTCATAAGAAAGGCTCTAATCTTGAGCTTCTCTCGGAGAGATTTCATCCTTCGTGGCAACCCCTCCAATGTTCATATCGTATTTCGTGATTCCGGGCATTTAGTTAGTGATAGGCCCTATAGGCATGCAAAACCGGCGCGGCAAACGTAAGGTTCGTAAGAAGAGTCCCAACGGGTTAATCGGGCCGTCAAGACAGATTTTGTGTATTTTGAATCCGGCCTTCGTAAACGTTGCTCTTATCCCTCCTATTGTTAATAGCGCGGGTCGACGTACGGATGATAGGTAACCTTGTAATACATTAATTCCTCCTCCTAGTGGGGCGCAGAAAAAATAACATTTTTCCGACAGATCCTATATGCTTTGCGTAAGGCCATGAAGTCGTTGAGGTGTTCGAGTACGTTTATCAGCAAAACGGGATCGAACGATCTATTTTTGAAAGGCAGGTGATGTACATCTCCCTTTATGAGGTAGCGCGAGATATTTGCGCTGTGAGGCCGCGGAGCCAAATCAACCCCGTAGATTTCGTACCCGTGCAGTAGAAGAGCCCCCACGTATCTGCCGTCTCCGCACCCGACATCTAAGATACTACTTCCCGCGTTCTTGAGGATTCTCCCTTCTCTCGACGATGCAATCTGAACAAGCTTCGCCTTAGACCGTCGCTCTTCGTCAGGCACCTCACCATTGATCTTCATGGCAAGTTGTCAGATAGGTATTGTGATTCGAACGGCAAGATAACTTACCCACGAGGTATTAATAGTATTTCAGCTAGCCGAAGTTCAAACACGTTGCACTAGACGATTGCCGATTGAGCCGCAATCCTCTAGATGAAGTACGCATGCCAAGAACTAATAACCACTTAAGATGAAAACGCTATGCGCTGAAAGCCTTTCCTCTAATTGCAGTAAGCAGGTGAAGTGGTAGATCCCTTGGCAGCATATACGGCAGCGCTCTCTCAACGTGTTTTGACCGCCAAGCCATTCTTAGAAAGACTAAAAACTTCGTCGATAGCAATTCATCGTTGATCGAGTTTTTTTGCGAGTAATACATCACTGGCGCAATATTGCATCGAGAAACGAACGACTGTTCAAATCCTCGAGCGCGCTGAAAAACCAACAAACTCAGATTGGGCACGGCGCGAAATTCGCAAAGCTCTTTTTGTCGTCATGACAATATTTAATTGTTCGATATATTTAGACGTTCAAATGCTTGCGTCTAGTTCCATCGTTTAGAAATAGATCTATGAACTTATATAGGACATCTAATGTTTGACAATCATGACGGGGATTAGCCGTTTCCTTGACGTTGTTTCAGCTAATCTACACTCACTGGAAAAACCTGCAACTTTTTTAAAGAGGAGGAGAGCGAGGCGGGTTTTTTTCACAGAGGATATGTGCGTTAACACTCGCATTTATTCCCTTCACATTTTCATTACGCTCGACATTCCCATTTTAAGGCAGGTCTTTGGCTTTGCCCTCCTCACCGTCCTGCCAGGGTTTTTGACAAGTTGAATACTACGGTTCGGTGAAAGTAAAGCCAACATTGAAGTACTCCAAATGAAGTGTGAAAAAATTGTCCTCCTCCGTTCAATCAGTTTTTGCCATCGACACAAAATACTGGATTCCACGCGCAGGAGTAGATACATCCCATAAAAACACTACACGCTAGGAGCCTCAAAATGGAATTCCCTGAGTGGACGCAACTGAATTGGTTTTTTCATAAAATCTCAGATGAGGCTTTAAGCAGCGCTTTTTCCAAATATGCGAGAGGTTTAGTAGCCGACATAGGCTGTGGTGATAAACCTTACGCTAAGTTATTGAAGTCATACGTCACTCAGCACATCGGGATCGATCACGAGGGCACCCTTCACGACAAGACAAATATCGATCTAGTTGGAACTGCTTACCATATTCCTGTTTCGGATGGATATTTCGATACAGTTATTTGCACTGCCGTCTTAGAGCATCTGGAAGAGCCCGATGTGGCAATCAAAGAAGCAAAACGGATTTTGAAGCAAGGCAGTTATGCTATTTACACGGCTCCACTGTTCTACCACCTACACGAAGAACCGCGAGATTTTTTCCGCTACACCGAGTACGGGCTGAGATTCTTGTTTGAAAAAAACGGATTTGAAATCGTAGAATTACGCCCCTTGTCTGGGTTTTGGGTAACATTTGGGACAGAGTTTGTTTTTTACCTGTATAGATTTCGGACGCTAGGTGGGGGGGGTCGTGCTAACCCACTTTGGTGGATAATTCCATTGATAGGTGTAATCGTCCAGTGGATATGCTATCAACTGAACAAAATAGATCTCTCCAAAGAGTTCACATGGGCATACATTTTAGTCGTAAGAAAGTGACTCGCTTTGAGACTCGTAAATCGCCTTAGACGCGATCTCTAGACTAGTTCAGACTTCCAGGTTAAAGTGGGCACCAAGCACCTACAGTGATGGCAGGGAGTCACAAGCGTTGCATTGTTACGCAAGGTCATACTTCGGGCTTTTCGGATTCTATCGTACGATTTTTATAGTTCAAGGATGAAAAACACGTCCAGTCATGGTGCTCAACGACCCTCTGAGAAAACAATATAAGCACCTTGAGAGAGTCGCACGGATAAGAGGGATACCCGAGGAAAACCTAGCTCAAGCATTCGAAATGGAACGTGAATTTCATAAAAAAATCGCTGGGGAAAAGGATCAAGCAGTCCGAGAACGCATGTATTACGAGATATATGAAAACGTACATCCGCTTTACAAAAAGACGAACTCGTGCGCGGATTTTTATACTCGATCGAAAGCAGAACTTGTAAACCTGTTCCGCAAGGAGCTAGAAGGAAAATCAATATTGGATGTTGGCTGTGGGGAGGGGGAGTTCTTGAGGAGCATCGATGCAAGTCTAGAGCATAAGAAACTAGTCGGAATTGACGTCTCACCTGCAATTCTTCCGCGACAACTTGGGAATATCGAATTTGTACCTGGCAACGTTATAAACTTCAGCATAGATTATGAATTTGATGTCGTGTTTTCCGACAATATCATAGAGCACATCGCCCTTGCAGATCTTCGGACTCATTTACAGTCGGTGAAGAATGCAATGGCGCAAGGAGGCACGCTAATAATCATAACACCCAATCGCCTGTTTGGTCCAAGCGACGTAACTAACATAATCGACTGCTCATACACAAATCAAATTGGGGCTCTCGGCGGGCATCTGCACGAAACAACGTATACCGAACTAATATCGATGCTTAAAGAACATGGCTTCTCTTCGTTCAAGACTGTCATTCCAATCTGGCGCGCTAGGCAGCAATTCCCAAATGTAAGGATATCTCCGAGATTCATGCACGCCATTGAGAATCGCAAATACTTATTGAAGGTGATGTACCGATTCGACTTTCTCTCCAGGCTGTTCTCAAGGTTGCTAATTGTTCTTATTTGCGTTTATTCCAAATGAGTGACGACGCGAATCTTTTCTTTTTTCGGCTTACCGCATCGATTTATCTAACGTAGCCCGCTCGAAGGCTACAGAGATGCATGTTGGAACCTCCACACTCATGAAGAACCTCTTTGTCGACGAAATGGTTGTTTGGATTTGACGACCTCGCATTGCCGAATACAGGCTATGTTGAACCTCTTTCATTCTAGGCGACCAGCCGATGGAGACGTTTTGAGTTGCTGTAGATGAGGCAAATGTTCGCAAGGCGGGAAGCCCGAAAAGACCGACGGTGATCGGCGCCATCGGCGCCCCGATCAGTCTGCCGAGGCCGGTCAGATCCAACCACTCCAATACGATGCTCCCTGCGACAACAGGGCAACGGCGACATATGCTGGAGTCCCGTTAGCAGAAGCGATGGCGTGCGGGTGTGTGCCGGCCGTCACAGACAGAGCGGCTATTCCCGAAGTTGTCGCAGAAACAGGGGTTTACGTCGCATACGGAGATGCCACAGCGACTGCTCAAGGAAGTAAGCGCGCGTTGGAATCAAATAACGGGGACATTAGCACGACGGCGGGTTAACGAGATTTTTATCTTCGATGAAAGGCGAAAAGAGTTGTCGGGGCGATAAACGACCTTTTTTGCACTGCTTAGAAAAAGTACCGAACAATTTGCAGGGCGGCGCGCGGTCATGGCATAGAGATACAAAAAGTTCCTCAAATTTATAGATTGCAAGGCACTAAGAAGTTTGCATAATCCTTTTTCTCCCCGTATGGCGATGCAGGGAGGAATCCAATATTAATAAGATCGTAGGCCTTTAAAGTGTAGGTAAGCTCGCAGGCGTCTTCTATCAAATGAACCGCTTGACACAGCATTCTTGCACCAAGGAAACGACTTAGAATGTGAACAAGATCGCAAACTTATTTAACCGCGAGTTCGAAAAATTAGCGCTGCCTGAACTCTCAAATCACAGCTGCCAAAGGCCGGATATGACGACTAGCACTTCAAACACGACTTTAGAAAACACAGGGTATACACTGCATCAGGATATCCGGCGTGTCAGAAATGGGGACGAAATATCGGTGCTTATCCCTACAAAAAACCGACAGCGTGCCGTGCTTGAATGTATCCGTTCAGTTAATAACCAATCAATTCGACCTGGTGAGATAATAATCGTTGATGCAAGTGACAAAGAAGGGTTAGAAACGTTCGTCCGAGATAACACTAAGGGAGAAATTAGAACTAAATATGTTCGTTCAGAGGCAGGTCTCACACATCAAAAAAATATCGGCGTGGAGCAGAGTTCAGGGGATATTGTGCTGGTTCTCGATGATGATGTCATCTTGGATGAAGACTTCGTAAAAGAAATCCTGAACGTTTATAACGATCCTCGTTTTGACGGAATCGGGTGCGTATATGGGGACCTGGTCCCTCTAGACGACGATAATAATAACGTAGGCAGGAGAAGCGCTTTTCGATCCATCGCATCGGCATTACGGGTTAGAATCGTCGATGGATTAATTCGCACGCTGTTTTTTATGCAGAAACTACCAACAAATGGAAAATTCCGACTTTCAGGATGGTCAACGTCTCCTACACCTTCAAAACCTGGTGCAACTATTCTTGAGACTGAGGGTGCTCCCGGCGGGTATACAGCATATTATAAGGAAATCCTAAATGAGTTTAAATTTGACGAAAACTTGAAAGGATATGCGGCTGGAGAAGATGCTGACATATCTTACAGGATATCGCGTAAATACAAAAATATCTTCACCCCGAAGGCTAAAGTGATCCACGTTTCAAGAACGACAAAGGCAGAAAATTATGCACACAGCAAGATGAAAATAGAGAATCATCATTATCTCTTCAAAAAGAATTTTCCGCAAGCACTGCGAAACCGCGTTGCTTTTAACTTGTCAATATTCGGTTATTTTTTAATAGAGCTCGAATACGCCATATTGAACCGCAACACACAGCGATTAAGGGGCTATCTTGATGGACTGCACGCGGTTCACAAAAAACGTTAGGATTAGCAATGCGTTCGAGTCAAATCCGATATGAAAGCAAGAACTCCCTTTGGCCTTTGCCGTGATAGAGAATCGTAACTGCTCCAAATTCGGAGTTGCACAAACGCTGCTCCTTAGGAACGATCCAAGAATCACCGCCGGTAATTATGATAGAAACTAAGAAAGACGTCATTTTTAATCGTAAAGAGGATTCATAAATCCAAGAACAAAGCACTTAAACTCTCACGTGCGTCATGAACTCTCAAACTGCAAAGCATCAAAGGTAACTTGACCGGGTGACGGCTCAGATGAAAATAGTAATTCTATGTGGCGGACTAGGCACTCGTCTTAGAGAAGAGACTGAGTTTCGCCCGAAGCCAATGGTAAACATCGGCGGCCGACCAATTCTTTGGCATATAATGAAGATTTATTCCCATTACGGATTCAGGGATTTTGTTTTATGTCTTGGGTACAAGGGCGAACAGATAAAGGACTTTTTTTGTCACTACGAGATTATGAACAACGATGTGACCTTAGAACTCGGATATCCGGAAAAAACTACAATCTATCAGTCCCACGACGAGATGGGGTGGAAGGTGACGCTAGCAGATACCGGCGAAAAAGCCCTCAAAGGAGCGCGTTTGAAAAGAATTGAGAAATACGTCGACAGTGATACCTTTATGTTGACGTATGGAGACGGAGTTGCCGACATTAATCTCAACAAACTCGTAAAGTTTCATCAAGGTCACGGCAAAATTGCCACGGTTACTGGCATCCGTCCGGGTTCGCGATTTGGGGAACTGAAACTAAAGGGGGACCGTGTATTATCGTTCAGCGAAAAGCCCCAACAGAGTGGAACAGACCTCATGAGCGGCGGCTTTTTTGTTTTTAACAAAGACATATTTGACTACGTCTGGGATAATGATGCCTGCGATTTTGAATACGGGCCATTAGAACAGATTGCAAATGAGGGACAACTTAAGGTGTACAAACATGATGGGATGTGGGCCTCAATGGACACTCTTAGAGACATGGATTATCTGAACGCACTTTGGAGCGAAAACAAAGCGTTCTGGAAAATTTGGTAATGGGTGCTATATTCAAGAATGTTTTTGAAAGAGAAACGATCCTTGTCACAGGTGATACGGGATTCAAAGGGTCCTGGCTCGCGATTTGGCTGTTAAATCTGGGTGCCAACGTCATCGGATATTCTCTGCCCCCAAAAACTGCTAAAGACAATTTCGAACTTTGCGGGTTGAGCCGAAAGATGACGCACATCGACGGCGACGTCAGGAAATACGACAGTGTCCGTACTGCTTTATCGGAACACAAGCCGAGCATCGTATTTCATCTTGCGGCTCAAGCGTTGGTCTTAGACTCATACAACCAGCCACGGTACACGTACGACACTAATATCATGGGAACAGCAAACGTGCTTGAGGCTGTTCGCCAGGAGCCTTCCACAAAGGCCGTGGTAAATGTTACGAGCGATAAGTGCTATGAGAATAAAGAGTGGGTGCACAGTTATCGCGAAACGGACCCGCTGGGGGGAAAAGATCCCTACAGCGCATCCAAAGCCGCATCCGAGATACTCACACAATCCTATATAAGTTCATTTTTCAATAATGACGATGGTGCTGCTATAGCCTCTGCGCGGGCAGGAAACGTCATTGGTGGTGGCGATTGGGCAGAAAACCGCATTTTCCCCGACTGCGTGCGAGCGTTAACACGCGACACCCCCGTAGTCATAAGACATCCAAACGCCGTGAGACCTTGGCAGCACGTTTTGGAACCCCTGAGTGGGTACCTGAGGCTAGCCTCACTTCTGTACACTGATGGAACGAGATACAGCGGGGCCTGGAATTTTGGCCCTTTAATGAAGAATATGGTCACAGTCAAGCAGCTGGTAGAAGAGACTATCAGACAGTGGGGTCAGGGCGGCTACGTTGTGGCAAACGCCGGCAACAATCGCAAAGAGGCAGCTTTACTAAGCTTAGACATATCAAAAGCTGTCAATAGTCTCGGGTGGCAGCCGGTGTTGGATTTTAGCCAAACCGTGCAATTCACCATCGAAGAATACAAAACTCACAACCTAAGTGCTGAAGAGGTATTTGACCAGCGGGTGGAACACATCGCTCGATATACCAAGCTCAGAGAATCCTTACGGTAGAACCTTGCTTAGATGCCGAATATGTGAAAACGAGATAAGCGAACCTTTTTTATCTCTCGGTAATTCGCCCCTTTCAAATGCATATCTCTCAAAAGACGAGTTGAAGCGAAACGAGGTGTACTATCCCCTAGAGCTGTACTTTTGCGACAAGTGCTATTTGGTTCAATTAGAAGAGTTTGAAGCTCCAGAAAACATTTTCTCCGCAGATTATGCGTATTTTTCTTCCTATTCGGAGAGCTGGCTGGAACACTGTAGGCGTTATACTGAATCTGTAATCAAACGTTTTGCGCTCGACCACCGGTCATTTGTGGTTGAAATTGCCAGTAACGACGGCTATCTGCTTCAGTATTTCAAGAAACACAAGATTCCAATACTTGGGATAGAACCTGCCACAGGTGCTGCCGACGAAGCGATAAGAAAGGGAATCCCCACTGAAATAGCATTTTTTAATGCGTCGTACGCGAAAGAGAAGCTTCAAAACGATAAGCAGGCCGATTTACTCATTGGCAACAACGTTTTAGCGCACAATCCTAATCTTCACGACTTCGTCGAGGGATTAAGACTTGCGCTGAAGCCGGATGGGGTCATTACAATGGAGTTTCCGCATCTACTCACGTTGATTGAAGGAAATCAGTTTGATACTGTCTACCACGAGCACTTTTCGTATTTCTCATTTAGCGCTGCTCTGACCTTGTTCGCAAAACACGACTTAGAGCTCTTTGATGTTGAAGAGATTCCGACGCACGGGGGTTCTCTACGAGTTTACGCTAAGCACAAGCAAGACACATCGAAGCCAAGGACAGAACGTGTTGACAGATTACTTCAAAAGGAAGCAACAGCGGGTTTATTCGACTTGGACACGTACTACAAATTCGGCGAAAATGTGAAGCTTACCAAGAGAATGCTGTTACACTGTCTAATTCACATAAAAAACAGTGGAAAAAAGATCGTCGGATATGGCGCCCCCGCGAAGGGCAACACGCTCCTGAATTACTGTGGGATCAGAACGGATTTTTTGGACTACACCGTCGATCGAAGTCCTGCAAAACAAGGTAAATTCTTGCCGGGAACGCATATACCTGTTAAACATCCAGACGTAATAAAGAAAGATAAGCCTGATTACATCTTAATTCTTCCGTGGAACATCAAGGAAGAGATTATGCACCAGCTAGACTACGTACATGAGTGGGGCGGGAGATTTATAATTCCAATTCCGACTGTCGCAGTGGTATAACTGGTTATGATTTTTAGAGAAACACGACTGAAAGGCGCATTTGAGATAGATCTTGAAAGAATAGAAGATCAACGCGGCTTCTTTGCTCGTAGTTTTTGCAAGAATGAATTAGAAGCTCAACGGTTAAAAACGGACATAGCTCAGTGTAATGTTTCCTATAACCTACACAAGGGCACTCTGCGAGGTATGCATTATCAGGTGCAGCCACATGAAGAAGCGAAGTTGGTCTCGTGCATAGCGGGGACCGCATTCGACGTCATTGTTGACTTGAGGCAGAATTCACCCACTTTCATGGACTGGCTAGGGGTCGAGCTAGATGCTAAGACCAACAAGCTGTTGTATATCCCAGAAAGATTTGCTCACGGCTTTGAAACCTTGCGTGATGACACTGTTGTATGCTACAAGATGTTTGAATTCTATCATCCGGAATGCGCCCGCGGGATAAGGTGGGATGACCCTGCTTTTGACATTGACTGGCCTTCAGTGCCCGAGGTAATTTCTGAAAAGGATCGATCTTACAAAGATTTTGAAATATGAAACGAGTCCTCATCACAGGAGCTACCGGCTTCATCGGACAGCACACCATCAAATGCTTTGACCCGGACCATTTTGAGATTCATTGTGTGACATCAAACAAGAATATTGACAACAGTCAAGATAGCGTTTTTTGGCACACGACTAACCTTCTAAACGATAGAGACAGCTTTAATTTGTTTAAAACTGTCGAACCATCGCATCTCCTGCATCTCGCTTGGTACACGGAGCCAAAAAAGTACTGGGCGTCCGATAGGAATCTAAAATGGCTCTCTGCCAGCATATCTATGCTTGAGTATTTTAAGGAATTTAAGGGTGAACGCGCGACTTTCGTCGGCACCTGTGCTGAATACGACTGGAGCTATGGATTTTGTTCAGAAAATGTTACCCCTGAGAGGCCCGAAACACTTTATGGGGTATGTAAGAAGAGTTTGAAAGAAGTTTGCGCGTCATTCTGCTCACAGTATGGCATTAGTTTCTCTTGGGGGAGAGTGTTTTTCTTGTATGGACCGAACGAACACCCGGTCCGGCTCGTGCCGTCGGTTATTGTATCACTTCTTAGGAGCACTCCGATCGATGTTACACTTGGCACGCAGATGCGCGACTTTCTTTATTCCAGAGACGTTGCATCGGCCCTCGTAGCACTTCTTTGTAGTGACGTTTCGGGAACGGTGAATATAGGATCAGGAGAACCAGTAACCATACGTGAGATCACAAGCAAAATTGGCGCTCGATTAGGTAGGGCGGCCCTCATTAACTATGGGGGTATAGAAACGCCGAAAAACGAGCCCCCTCTCATTCTTGCTGATACTCGCAGACTCAGACAGGAGGTGGGATGGAGCCCACAATCCACGTTAGATAATGGATTAGACGAAACAATCAGATGGTGGGAAGAACGAATAAAATGACACCCGCGGTTTGTCCTATTTGCAATTCTTCGAACATAAGCATTTTTTTGAAACGAAAAAAAGTGCCTATTCATCAAAACATGATTTTCCACGACAGAAAATCTGCCGTTGAATCGATTACTGGAAACCTCACTATGACGGTCTGCAAGAATTGTGGATTTGTATTCAACAAAGATTTCAACGAATCCCTATTATCTTACGATGAGAACTACGACAATAGTCAAACATTTTCGCCTCTTTTCAAGAGATATGTATCAAAACTGGTCCACTACATTCTTGAGAAGAAATTCGTTAAGAATTGCAATATATTTGAGGTTGGGTGCGGCAAAGGATTCTTTCTAAGAAAACTGGTCGAAAATGGGCGAGGTAACAGAGGTTATGGGTTTGACCCCGCATATGACGGCCCATTAGAAGAGTTGGAAGGAAAAATCCGTTTTTATCGGGATTATTATGCGCCAGATTTTGTAGATGTCAAAGCGGATATTGTAGTTTGCAGACACGTCATCGAACACGTTACGAATCCTACCAGCTTAATGCAAGATATTCATAAAGCGTTCAAAATGTCTCAAACAGCTCGAGTTTTCCTTGAGACGCCTTGCGTGGAATGGATATTAAGAAATAACGTGCATTTCGATATGTTCTACGAACATTGTTCATTGTTTTCAGAGTCCTCATTAGAGTCAGCAATGCAGCTCGTAGGTTATGAGCCGTCAAAAACTTGTCACATTTTTGATGAGCAATATCTTTGGTTGGAAGCAGCGCCTACGTCATACGTTAATGACGTGCAATTTGATTCGGGCAAAACGCCAGTTTTAGCTCAAGAATTCGGCAAAAAGGAGAAAGACTTCATAGAATCCTGGAAGGAAAAGCTTGATTCTTTTAAGCCGAAGCCATTGGCTATCTGGGGTGCTGCGGCAAAAGGCGCCACATTCCTTAATTTGATCGATCCAGAGGCGCTATCGATTGATTGCGTGATTGATATCAATCCAAAGAAAAGAGGGAAGTATATACCGGGAACCGGGCACGAAATAATAGGAATTGATCAAATCAAATCCAGAGGAGTAAAAGCTGCGATCAATATGAATCCGAATTATGCAAACGAGAATGCTGCTATTGTAATAAAGTTTGGTCTGAATATAACTTGGATTTAGTTGAGTAAATGAAGCTCGTAATTAATGCAGAAGCTAATATAATTGCAATTGAAGGACCTAATCAAGAAAACGAGGTCATACCCTTATATTCCGCAAAAGGATTTCAAGTTATTTCAAGTCTGTGGACGAAAGTCGGCTGGAATCAAAAGTACTCGTATACTTTCACGTGGATGGGGCGGCCAATAATTCAGCTACCTGAAGACCTAGTCCGTATTCAGGAGGTAATCTATCGAATCAAACCGGACCTAATAATTGAAACCGGGGTGGCACACGGAGGGTCGTTAATCTATTACGCTTCCCTCTGCAAAGCGATGGGTAAAGGAAGGGTTGTTGGAATTGACATAGAAATATCGCCACACAACCGCAACGCGATGGAGAGGCACGAATTATCTCCCTACATTACTCTGGTCGAGGGCGATTCAACCAGTAGATTCACGGTAGAAGAGGTCAAGCGAAACGTCAGATCTCAAGAGGCTGTTATGCTTATATTAGATTCCAATCACACAAAGAATCACGTACTAAAAGAGTTGCAAGCTTATCACGATCTAGTCACAGCAGGCTCTTACATAGTCATCACAGATGGCATAATGAAAGATCTTCATGACGTTCCTCGCGGCAAGCCAGAGTGGGTGCGGGACAACCCATGTGAAGCTGCACAGATATTCCTAAAGGAACACCCAGAATACGTTATGGAAACGCCTAGCTGGCTTTTCAACGAAAGTGACCTAAACGAAGGGGTTACATATTGGCCTCGAGCTTGGCTACGGAAAACGCGCCAAGTCTCTCAGTTCAAATCAAGACATTTGTAAGAATTCTATCAGCGTTTCTATCAGCGAACATATAACTGTCTTCCAGAATGGAGCTAGCCTAGAGTCTATGCATCTACCATAATGCTTGCTTGAGATGAATCAGCATCGATCGTTAGGCAACTCGAAATGGGAAAGGCGCTAGGAAACAAAGTCATTGTCACTTGACGCTGCCTTGCGAAGCATAACTTTTGCTAGACGTAGACACTAGCTTATCTTGGAAAAGCGTTCTAATTAGCTTGGCTTGTTCCTCTTCTATTCATTGAGTGACATCTCTTTGTTGTAGCGATCTATAGTTTGACAGAATCCATTCCCGAGTTGCAGGAGTTGCCAAAGCAGCTGCTGACAAGGTCAGAATAAATATGATGCCTAGCTCTAGCGCCACTATTGAAAGCGAATTACTCATGGGAAGGAGGACTCGCGCGAGGCCTGCTACAACTAAAGCGCCTAAAAAAGGCAAACCAATATCTACAGTGTACCAGTGTCTAAGCTCGCCTTTCAGCAAACGTCGATGCATCAACGGAACGATTATCACAAAGTATCCACAGTTTACTGCTATCCAGGCCGTAGCTGCACCAGGAGCCCCGTAAACTGAAATGAGCCAAAGTAGCAGCGGTATATAAAGAATGACCGAGAACAGATTTTGAAACAATGCTAGTTTTGTCCACCCAAATGCCAACTGTAAACAATAAGGCATCGCCATTACGGCGTTTAGAGCAAACCCTACGGCTAGCAGACTTGCCCACAAAGGGGCGTTTTCAGTAACAATCGGGTTCCTAATCCATATTTGCAGAATCTGCGCTGAGAATAATATGACCATAAAGGCTGCAGGAATCACCATGACTGATAAGAACTGACAACTTTTATGATACAAATCTTTCAGATGCTCTTCATTTCCAGCTACGACACCAGTCGTTAAAGCTGGGAAAAGTGCTGAAAACAGTGGAGCGACAGCAAAGCTCACAACTCCACCCAATGAAAGAGCAATTGTGTAGGTTGCAAACAGGGTCAGCGGGAGAAATTTGACTAAGATCACGTTATCACCATTACTAAGGATGACCGCCAAAATGCTGATACCGCTCACTGCTGCCGTAAAACGCCAAATCTCCTTGAATGCCTTCCGCTGTGCAGTCGGTGCCGTGCCCGTTTTCGGCAACTGTCTCCACAAATATAGGTAAGCAAGCAAAGTTTGCAACAGATATGTGACAGCTTGCCAAATAAAAAAGGCATAAATCGACGGGGATACTAGCCAGAGAATCAATGTCACCGTAATTACACGAAAAGTAGACATAAAAACGTCAATGCCGTTCATCAAAACTTGTTTTTGTAAGCCCATCAATCCGCCATAATAAAGGGATAATGGCCAATTGCAGGCTATTGTTAGGCCAATGAGAGAAATAACGAGTTGTAACGAGCGAGGCGAATAACTTGTTGAGTGTACCCAATCATTTGCAATAATCGACGAGAATATGATGACTATGCAAGCTACCACTACACCGATAAGCCAGTAAGCTATTTCCATCGTCCGAACGAGATTTTGCTGTTGTTGCTCCGTTCCCGCTTGAGCAGATAGTCGCGCAAGTTCTCTGTTTATCGTAGTGCTAAACCCCAAGTCTAAAATAACGAAAATGCTTTGCAATGTTGCAAAAAAACCGACTAAGCCGTACGCTTCTAAACCTAAGAACTTGATATAAAGGGGGACAGCTAGCAAATTAATCAAAAAAACCCACGATTTACCGATTAAATTCGCTAGAAGGTTTTTCTTGACTACTGAATAGCCCGCTCCAAAAAATGATCCTACTATTCTCATTTTAGTGAGTGCTAATCGACTGTCTTTCGTCTTAATTCAGTTGATATGCTTCGCTGATGCGCCAATGAATTGAAACTGGCCACAAAGTCACTATGATGTAATCCAAATTGATGTCACACGACAAGTTGAGTTCAGAGGAGCTAAATGTACTTTTCTGCCAAAACGGTATCCTCCAAGCATTTTCTTGAAACGATAACGTGACCTAATCGCGGTTTCTCGTGAGATCGCTCCCCTTCACCAACTACAAAGGACACAACATCATCACGGAGTCTTGACAAAGATACGACGAAAAAAGGAATCCAGGATGGAGCGCATATTGATATAATTGTATGTCTTAATGCGCTCTCGAAGCAATTTTGATTGAAAGGCGTTGACCTCAATATGGTTACTGCATTAGCCCACAATCCGGTGATCACTACCGTGATACCCACTTATCAGCGACCGCGCTTGCTAGAGCGCGCCATACGCAGCGTGCTAAATCAGACGTATCCACGTTTTCAAGTGTGCGTTTATGATAACGCATCAGAGGACGAAACGAAAGAAGTTGTAGCGAAACTGATGAAAGAAGACCCAAGAGTGAAATATTTCTGCCATTCTTCAAACATTGGAGTTGGTCCAAATTTCAATTACGGTTTGAGTCGTATAGAGACTCAATACTTTTCGATTTTGTCAGATGATGATGTACTTATACCAAATTTCTTCGAGTCAGCTCTCGAAAAACTGGCCCACTATCCTAACGCGATGTTAGTGGCGGGCTTATGCCTCATAGTTGACAATAACGCAGTCTTAGCTGTGTCGCCGGATTATTTGGGAAGCGATGAATATTTTATCCCGCCACAATCGCTCATTGAGATAGCCCCCAACCCCCCTACTTGGACGTCCATACTATTTCGCAAAGAAGTAATAGAACGCATCGGAACCCTCGATTTGGAAACCTCCGGAGCAAGCGATCAGGACTTCGAATTTCGTATTGCAGCCCGCTACCCCATCATTCTAACAAAACAGCCGTGGGCACTATACTACGTCCACGCTGGAGCGACGTCTGCTAGATCGCTTACAACTATGATCGAGAAGCGTGTTTTTGCAATAAAAAAGCTTATTGAGAAAATAGCAGCCGATGATAGGACGCCGTTAGATGTACGAGTTGCCGTTGTGCAAAAGCTGCAGGGACGTTGCAAGATTTATGCTTATGCTGAAGGACTTAAAGCCGTTAGATGGGCCGATTACGAGTACGCGTATCAGATGGCTCATACGTTGGACACCCACTTCAAGGAAAAAGATAAAGCTCGGATTATTCGACAGCTGATCTTTTTGCGCAAATACTTCGCAATCGGCTATTCTGCTGTCAGCTTATTGGGCCGAATAAAAGGAAGAATATATTACCTGGCACCAGTTGAGCTCAGGCGAAGAAATAATCATAAAGGGCTACAAACAGAATACGGCTCATATCTGCGATTTTTGGGTTAGACATCAGAAAGGAATTGAATACGAACAGTGCCACTTTCAGCATCTAGATAGGACGATAAGCACAACTATTCTGGCGTGCGTGGTACCCTCTTTGTCACAATGCAATCGGCTGATTGAACCCTAGCGCGGTCGAAATGCAAGTCTGCAACGCTCGCGTCTCTATTCCACAAGAGGGGCCTTAAGAACCCACGCGATGTACGTGTTTAGACCACTCTCAAGGTCAGTCTGGGGGCTCCACGACAAGAGCCGCTTTGCTTTTGCGGTATCTGCCAACGTATCGCGAGCGTCTCCCTTTTGCTGCTCGACGTGCCGTACCCGAGTCTTCTTACCCACCAGGCTCTCTATGCTTTCGATGAGGGCGTTGACGCTTATCGTGTGCCCTCCTCCGATGTTAAAAACTTCACCCTTGCTCTCGCTTTGGGTCGCTACCATGAGCGCGTCAATGACATCGCTGACAAAAGTAAAATCCCGCAATTGTTGCCCGTCACCGTAAATTTGAATCTCGCGTTCATTCAATATCGCGTGTACAAATCTATAGATGGCCATGTCAGGGCGCTGGCGTGGCCCGTAAACCGTAAAGTAGCGCAAAGAAACGACGGGAACGCCATAGTTCTTCCAATAGAGATAACAGAGATTCTCGGCCGCGAGCTTTGTTACCCCGTACGGGGAAACGGGCAACGGTCGAGCATCCTCCTTCATTGGCAGCTCGGCGTCTCCGTATACAGAAGAAGAAGACGAATAAATGAAGCTTTTCAGTTCTGTGGAGCGATAAAACTCCAGTAATCGCTGCGTCGCTTCTATATTGTTCTTCGTGTATATCGTGAAGTTCGCGCCCCACGACGCCCGAACGCCTGGCTGCGCCGCCATGTGAAACACGTGGTCAACGCGTGGAAACCTGTCCATCTCCACGATGTCTCGTCTGATAAGCGTAAACCTCTCGTGATTCAAAGCGCGCGACAGATTCGCGAGTTTCTGTTCTTCCGGATAGTAATCGGTGAAGCAATCGATCCCTATAACATCGTTATCGCCTTGCAATAACCTCTCAACGAGGTGCGAACCAATGAATCCTGCGCACCCGGTTACCAAAACTCGCGTCATTTTTCCTCCACTGCATCCACGCCCGTGCTATTCATGCACTTAGAAAACCACGAGCGGCGCGATTTCGATCGTTCTAGCTTTGTTTTTCCTCTTCACAAGCTTTCGCTGCAGTCATGTTGCCGGCCTACATAATCGGGGGCCAAAATGGTACTGCATAAACTCTGACCAAAAGTCATGACGGGCCACCGTTTTCTAAAGCAAGTCGCTTTTTTGCTAGGTATTCGATTAATTCCCGTTTCAAGTCGTCTCGTTCGAGTGCGAAGTCGATCACCGCCTTTAGGTACCCAATTTTATCACCCGCATCATATCTCACTCCGTCGAGCACGTACGCATAGACCGGGCGCTCATTCAGGAGCAATCGAATCGCGTCGGTTAGCTGCAGCTCGCTCCGCGCGGAACGGGGCACCCGTTTTATGCAATCAAACAGGTCCGCCGTCATCACGTACCGTCCGACGATGCCTAAACGGGAAGGGGCCTCTTGCAGGGTTGGCTTCTCGATTACGTCACTCAAGCGGTAGAGCGAATGGTTCACTTCCTCCCCTTTTATAATGCCGTAACTGGATATTTTTTCTTCCGGAACACGCTCTACGGCAAGGATAGGGCTCTCGTACCGTTCATAGAGAATGCCGAGTTGCTTTGTACACGGAACGGTCGACTTTATGACGTCATCACCCAGCAGCACCGCAAAAGCATCATTCCCAATATGTTTCTCGGCCTTCAAAACGGCATCTCCGAGCCCTTTTGGCTCTTTCTGCCGTATGTAGTGAATGTCCACTAAGGTGGATATCGTCCGTATCTGCTCAAGTTGTTCATATTTGCCATCGTGGGCCAGATGATTCTCGAGCTCGGGAGAGAAATCAAAATA
>Ga0182027_10002077_pt1 | contig 32679 bp, 36 predicted proteins | sample 712E1DmetaG_FD_121300 | JGI IMG/M metagenome (GOLD analysis project Ga0182027, IMG submission 121300) | Permafrost microbial communities from Stordalen Mire, Sweden - 712E1D metaG (Illumina Assembly) | ecosystem: Environmental > Terrestrial > Soil > Wetlands > Permafrost | place: Sweden...
GGAAGATCGTGATATTCATTTGATTCCAAGGCCCTAATATACTTGACATTCAGTTTAAGGTCTTTGGCAATGGTTTCAAGCGCAATACGCTTTGTTATGCGTTCTTTCCGTAAAAGATCCCCGACATGTTCGTTGGCAACTTCGGGTTTCGGATCTTCGGATAATTCTTTTTCGTCAGCCATGCACGATGTCCTTTCAAGACATACTTTTTGTTTTTGCGACAGTATCGGCAAATTCGGCAAAACATTCGATGGTCTGTTTCACCGGTAAACCGACGACATTATAATAACATCCATCTATTTTATCGATAAACACGAGCGCGTTTCCCTGGATAGCATAGGCGCCTGCTTTGTCCTGCCAATCGCCTTTTGCAATATAGTCATCCGATTCATCTTCGTTAATATTCCTGAACCAAACATTTGTCGAGGCATACGTTTTTTTTTCAAACCCGCTTTTCTTGCAAACAAGAGCCACGCCGGTCATGACCGTATGGACATTGCCCGAAAGCAGCCGGATCATTTCTTTTGCATCGTTACTGCTTTTGGGTTTTCCCAAGACAGCGTCACCTAAAACCACCACCGTATCTGCGCCAAGTATCAATGCGTCTTCATTGTCTTGCGCAATCGAGCCGGCCTTTGCCAGGGCAAGGTTTTGCAAAGACTCCCGAAGGGGCCCCGATTCCAGAAAAACAGCTTCATTGTCAACGAGCGGAACACAAACGTCGAACGAGAATCCCATGAGCTTTAATATGTCGCGACGCCGCGGTGATTGCGATGCCAATATTATGCGTTTGTCAATTATATTCCACACGGCTATGGTACAATAATCCTTTTATATGGGCCTCAACGGCAACCGGTCATCCAAGTTCAACAAACGACGAATCGCCGATATTGAGGTTGATTTTCTTGCCTTTTAATACGGCATTTGCGCCGATAATCGAATTTTCAAGAACGCATTCCGAAACCGCGGCAAAGGACTCGATGATACTGTCCGACATTTGACATTTGGTGACTTTTCCGCCTTCGGCTATCGTCACGTACGGCCCGATGATGGACTGGTATATTTCACACGACGGATGAATGTTCACCGGCTCAAGAATAATATTGTTTTTAAGGACGTCTTTTGGCACCGAAGAATTTCTTGGAAGCAAATACCGATTCGTTGCCAATAAGGCGTTTGCGCCGCCGCAATCGAACCAGCCGTCTATAAGCGATGTGGAAAACGTATGGCCATTGTCGATCATAAGCTGCAACGCATCGGTCAATTGATATTCATTGGCCTTCTTCTTGCCTGCGGAAATCATGGTGTCGAGCGTGCGGCACAATGCGGCGCCGTCTTTTATCATATAAATGCCCACGATTGCCAGGCCAGATTCCACGTCCGGTTTTTCAACGAGTTTTTTTACGATTCCGTTTTTTGCCGTAAAGGCAATGCCGAATTGCCGGGCATTGATGTCTATTCTCTTAACGCCAAGAACAGAGTGTTTTGATCGCACGAGTTTGGTGATGTCGAAATCAAGTATTGTGTCGCCCAATATAATAAGTACCGACGAATTGCCGACGTATGGCGCCGCGCAGTTGATTGCATGGCCAAGACCAAGCGGTTCCTTCTGGTCGACAAAACGGGTGGGGAATGTATACTGGGATTTGACAAACGATTTTATTTTTCCGCCCATGGGGCCGGTGACGAAAATAACTTCTTCAATGTCTATGGTCTTGACAAGATCCAATATGTGCCCGAGTATCGGCTTGCCGGCAACATGCATCAGGGATTTTGGTGTTGAAAACGTATGCGGTTGCAAGCGTCTTCCCATTCCAGCAACCGGAATAATTACCTTCATGACCTTCCTTAATATGCAAAAGCAAAATATGGTATAGGAAAAAATTAATCCCCATATCAAAGCCAATACGGTTTGTTTTAAAACCAAGCCGTATACTTATGAATACAAAATATACGATTATGTCACGGCTGTGCGTAAAAAATCATAGGAATACGTATATTATTTTGCTGCAAAAAATCATATTGCGAGGCGTTACCTTGCAGGGAATTGAGTACAATTTCGTTTTAGAACATTCCTTTTCCCATTTGAATGAGGAAATATTCTGCCATACCGAACATGATGACGCCGAAAAACTTCTTGACATATTCCATCCATTTTCCCGATTTCGGCAGGCGTAAAAGCGCGCCGCTGAAAGTACCGATGAGAATAAGCAGCGTACCCAATCCAAGCGCATACACAAACAAAAGCGAGCCGCCGTAGACATAGCTTTTTGTCGTCGAAACAAATGCCAGCACCACGCCGAGGACCGGGGCGGTACAGGGCGAGGCGACAAGGCCGAAAATAATTCCCATGAGAAAAACACCGGCAAAGCTGCCGCCCTTTGCTTTTCCCGAATGTAAATTAGTAAGGAATGGGACATTGATCATGAACACATCGAACATGCTTAATCCGAAAATAAGGCAAATGTTTGCAACAGTAAAAAGGACCCAGGTATTTGAGCTTATGGTGCCGAACAGAGTTCCCGATGCGACCGCTGCAATGCCGAGTGCGGTATAAATAACGGCAATTCCCAAAACGTAAAAAACGGAAAGAAAGAACGAATGAAAGCGACTGCCCTGTTTTTGCCCGCCGATGACGCTGATGGTGATCGGGATCATCGGATACACGCATGGAGTCAGGCTGCTGAGAAGGCCTCCGGCAAAAACCAGGAAAAAAGCCATGAACCTGCCCCCGTGCAGAGCAGCATCAAGATTACCGATAAGAGAATGCATGATAAACTCCTGTAAGAGTATAGGCCTGCAAAGCGGGCGCGAGGTTCCAGATAGCCACGTGCCCTTACTTCTTTTGCGTCAAATTAGTCAAAAGGTCTTTTACGTCCTTTTCGGTTTCTTTATTGATTCCACGGAATATCTGCCGGACTTTTCCGTCTGGGGAAATGACGACGAGGGACGGTACTCCTTTGATGCCGAATGTTTTTATCGTTTCGGCCTTTGGGTCGAGAAGTATCGTATAGTCGATTTCCGCATTTGCAACAAACGAAGCGACCCTTTCCGGTTTCATGTGTTCAATATTGATGCCCAAGACCTCCACGCCTTTCGGGCCGAAATCATGGAGCAAATCATTAAGTTTTGGAAATGCTTCTTTGCACGCCTGGCACCAGGTTGCCCAGAAATCAATGACAACCACTTTTCCGGCATAATCGGAAAGTGAAACTTGTTTGCCGTCTAGCCCGTTCAGGGAAAAAGTAATTGTCGGGGGATTTTGTGCGCAGAGGGCGAATGTGAAACACATGGTTCCCAGCAACGCAATTTTTAATCTCATATGATACCTCCATGTTCAAAATGGGTTTTAGAAAGCGAATTTTATTCCTGTTTGTATCCAGAACATATGGTAGCCGTCTGCCGCATTCCAATAACCGTAATGGGAATTGACAATGTTCTGATTGTCTGGGCTCTGGCGCATATAATAATTGCCGGCTATATCGATACTCTGGAAAAAGAGCGGAAAATGGCTGTCGTCCATTGGCTTGACAAAATCAACAACTTCCCAAGACAGTTTGAGGCCCAAGGTCTGGCTGTTGCCTGCGCGGAATTTGAGGTCGGTGGTCAAATATTCAGGGACTGTTGTGTAAACGTCCTGGTAAAAGAACGGTGCCGATTGCCAGTAATACCGATACGACGGTCGTACGATAAAGTTGTCCCAGAGCCGCACATATACCTCTGCCATGGCCGTATGGCTGGAAATAGACCAGGAATCTTTGTAGTACCGGTATTCTCCGTGGAGCGCGATCCCGTTGACATCCGGATTGTCAAGCAAAATGTATTGGTTGACGAGGCCGGTTAAGGCCACGCTTTTATGCTGGGCGGGATAGTTTTCGTGGTAATACGTGTTGTCTATCAACATGACGTTATACGGTTTTGCAAGGTAGCCGCAGTCGTAAACATATTCTCCGTTTACAGATGCGATAGTGGTCGTTGTTATTCCCTGCGTCAGCCCCAGCGAGTATCTGCTTGTTTCGCGTTTGCCGTCGCCAAGAAAATTCCATCCCGGCCACCCTAAATTGGCAGGGGTAGGTATTGCCCAGGAAACAGGGCTCCATTGGTCGAAACTCTTTCCAAAGGTAAAACTGAAGGTCGTATTGCGCTGAAACAAATCCTGCGCAAGAGTGAGCCCGATGGTTTTCGAGGTGTAATCGTTTTCTCCGCTATAGGAACCGATGGCGGTCAAAGTCGTCGGGTCGTCGTTGTTTTTGTCGGCCCTGAAATTTTTTATAAAATCATTCAAAAAAGAAACCGAACCGCCGAATTGATGCCTTGTTTCATCTGTTGTTGCATGCGTCACGCCATCGACACCCTGGCTAGTCGCACTTGTAACCGCATCGACTTTTGCAAGCGTTGATGCCGGAGCCCCGCGATGATCGCTGCGTGATGCAGCGGTGATCGCATCAGCCAGATAATCGGCATGTATCTTGAAATGGTCGCCGATTTTCATCCCTCCGCCCGCATCATTGCTCCATACTTTTACGCCATTATTATCTTCATAATATTGGAATTTGTATTCCACGGTATTTTCTTCCTCTGTAAAACCCGCAATGGCCCACGCGAGTAATCCCATAATCGGGCAAAACCAAGTGCTGCGTCGAGATACAAAAATACTCATGAGAATTGAAGTCCTTGGTTCCGATTAGCAGCCGCATCCGCCACCAGCGCCGGATTCTCCACCGCTTGAGCCTTCGCGTCGGGGATAAATGTGCTGATTAAGGTCTGTTTCTTTTGCGTCGGGATGAAATTTCATCATGGAATCACCAAGGTATTGACGTTGCCATTGCATAATTGCAAAGCAACCGGATGTGGTGACCATACAGGACGATAAAGCGAGAAACAATAAAACGAAACGAAAGGTTTTTTTCATAATCATCCTTGAATCAGGATTTCATGAAAGGCGAAAGTTAGTACTCAGCTTTAAATACGATGAACCGATCCAAAAAATTGCCCGTTAGTACCTATATCTGAATTATACGCTCGGCAAACCGAGTGTATAATATATAAAATAAACTTATCCCATGCGACATGTCCCCGAAGCGATAGCGAAGTGGGAAGCACGGGGATAAAAACAAAAGGCCTCTTCAATCACGAAAAGGCCTTTTGAAAATCCATGCTCAAAAAGTTTTATAATTCCATTATTTCTTTTTCTTTTAAGACAAGTAATTCATCTATTGACTTGATATATTTGTCGGTGAGCTTTTGTATTTCCGCTTCGGCTTTTTTCACTTCGTCAGGGGTTATTTCCTTGTCTTTTTCGCCTTTTTTCAAATGTTCATTGCTGTCGCGACGAATGTTACGGACTGCGACTTTACAATCTTCACTGATTTTTTTGCAATGCTTGAAAAGATCGGCGCGCCGTTCTTCCGACAGCGGTGGAATGGGAAGGCGTATCACATTCCCGTCGCTTTGCGGGTTTAATCCAAGGTCGGAAGTTTGGATCGCTTTTTCAATAGGCGAGACCATGCTTTTTTCCCAAGGAGAAATCATGATCATGCGCGCATCGGGAACCGATATGGCGGCAACCTGGTTCACCGGCATCGGCGATCCATAATAGTCTACGGTGATTCCTTCAAGTAATGTCGTACTCGCCCGGCCGGTACGCACCCTCGAAAAATCTTTTTTTAAGGTATCGATTGTTTTTTTCATTCGTTGATCGGATTCCGCAAACACAGTCGCATTAAGCCCCATGATTATACTCCCTTTTTGACAATTGTTCCAACTGCTGCGCCTTCGATACATTTTTTCAGGCAACCGCTTTCGAGCAATTTGAAAACGATAATCGGAATATTGTTTTCCATGCAAAGAGCCAGCGCCGTCGCATCCATGACGCGAAGGTTTTTGCTCAGCGCTTCGGCATGCGATATACGTGCGAATTTTACGGCATTGGGATTTTTTACGGGATCGCTATCGTATACACCGTCGACCTTTGTTGCCTTTAAAAGGACTTCGGCCCTGATTTCGGCGCAGCGGAGTGCGGCGGCACTATCTGTTGTAAAGTAAGGATTTCCCGTGCCGCCGGCAATGATCACAACGCTTCCGTTTTCGCAATGCGAACGCGCCGCCTCGGCCGTGAAATATTCCGCAGCTTTAGGAAACGGAATTGCGCTCATGACAATGGTTTTCACGCCGATTTTTTCAAGCGAGGATTTTAAATACAGCGAATTAATCGTTGTGGCCAGCATGCCGATATTGTCGGCAAGGCTGCGATCCATGCTTTCTGCGGTTCCCCCGCGGAAAATATTCCCGCCGCCGATGACAATGCCGATTTGAACCCCAAGCGAATGAATTTCCCGAATATCCGCCGCGACGCGGTCGACAACGGAAGCGTCAAATCCAAAACCCCTGGCGCCGGCAAACACTTCGCCCGAAAGCTTGAGCAGTATTCTTTTGTAAACTGGTTTCGCCATTTTGATAAACTCGCGGTCCGGCATCTTTTGCGTAATGCAAAAGATGCCGGAAAGTAAAAAATTATGCTTCTGCGCCGAGTTCGAAACGAACGAACGACGCAACCGTGATTTTTGCTGATGCGGCTTTTTCCGCTACCGCAATACGGGCAGCCACAGTTTTTTCGGGTTCGCGAATGAACGGCTGATCCAGAAGCGTGGATTCCTTATAAAATTTATCGAGTTTGCCATCCACGATTTTGGGCCAAACCTGTTCGGGTTTGCCCGACGTCTGTGCCTGGGTAAAATAAATTTCTTTTTCCTTTTCAATAAGCGGTCCAAATGCCTTGTCCATTGCCGCACGGTCGATTGCCAGAGGGTTTGATGCCGCAACCTGCATCGCAAGGTCTTTACCAATGTCTAAAACCGCCTGGTTGCCGAGCGCTGCGCTATCAACAGCAAGTTTGACCAGGATGCCGATTCGTCCATCGCCATGATTATAGGTAAACAGTTTTTCGTTTGCCGAGGAAACGGTTTCTTTGCAATAGCGACGGAAAGAAATGTTTTCGCCGATTTTGGCGACCAGTTCGAGTACCTTTGCCTCAACAGTCAGGCCGTTGAATGCTGGAGAGGTCAAAGCTTTGGCAGCCTGTAAATCAGTTGGTTTTTTTTCTAAAAGAAGTGTGCCGAGTGCGGCAATAAAGCCCATGAAATCGTCGTTTTTAGCAACAAAATCGGTTTCCGAATTGACTTCGTACAATATGCAGCACGATGCATCGGAAACAATAGTGACTTTTCCCTGTTTTGCCGCCTTGCCGGCGCGTTTTGCCGCAGTTGCCTGGCCTTGCTTACGAAGGGTTTCAATAGCAAGTTCCATATTGCCGTTTGCATCCGAAAGCGCTTTTTTACAGAGCATCATTCCCAAACCGGTTTTTTCCCGGAGTTCTTTTACAACACTTGCTGAAATTTCCATGACCCTATCTCCTTAATTAAATATTCGAAATTTTGTGCTTTCAAACGTATGCCTCATGGTAAGGCGCTGCATTGTTGCGCGATTCCTTACCATGAGAGAGTATGCTGAAAACCGAAAGGGCAAGCAGCCTTATTCTTCTTCAACGAATTTGGTGATTTTTTTGCGAACGATACGGTGTTTTTTAGGAGCGTCTTTATCACCGGCTTCATCGGGCTTGAGTGCATCCGGAACATCAACATTTTCAAGAAGTTCGGCAATTTCCTCAGATTCGTCGGCACGAACAATGTTCGGTTTCTCAAGTTTTTCCATTTCAGCAGCCAAACGGGCGCCGCCGGCTTCGATGATTGCATCGGCAACTGTTTTGGTTATAAGCTGCACAGACTTTATTGCGTCATCGTTGCCAGGGATCGGAAAGTCGATTTCATCCGGATCGCAATTTGTGTCTACAATAGCGCCAATCGGAATTTTTAGCCTTCGTGCTTCTGCAATGCCGATTTGTTCTTTGATTGTGTCGACAACGAAAATCACGCGCGGTAATTTGATCATGGTGCGAACGCCCGACAACACGGCAAGGAGTTTTTCCTTATGCTTCATATGCATGAGCACTTCTTTTTTGGGAAGCGCTTCCATGGTGCCGTCTTTTTCCATTGCCTCTATTTTGTCGAGTTTCGAAACGCTTTGGCGAATGGTTTGGAAATTGGTGAGCATGCCGCCCAGCCAACGTTCGGTCACATAGGGCATATTGCAACGCGTTGCCTCTTCCTGGATGCAATCCTTGATTTGTTTTTTTGTACCAACAAACAGAACCCGTCCGCCGTTTTTGACTTCATTTTTCACGCAATTAATGTATTTGTCAAGGCCGATAAGCGTTTTGTTAAGATCGATGATGTAAATGCCGTTTCTCGGGCACAGGATAAAACGCTGCATCTTAGGGTTCCAGCGTTTTGTTTGATGACCGAAATGGGTACCTGCTTCAAGCAGGTCTTGCAGGGTAAGGGCGGACATGGCATGCTCCTTAAGTTTGGGTTATACTTCCACGCTGTTTATACGCATAGGACTACGCTTCGAATCGAAGTGCACCCATCCAATGCTGGCAGCGTGTGAGTGTTAATAAAAAAACACCAGTGTTTACCTGGTTTACATAAGAAATAAAACACCCAAACCTGTACGGGTTGTACAAGTTTGGGCATAGAATTTTTCTCTTAACGTTTCGAGAATTGGAACCGTTTGCGGGCTCCAGCCTGACCGTATTTCTTTCTTTCGACAACGCGGGAATCGCGAGTGACGAGGCCTTTTTTCCTCAGTTGTTTGCGAAATTCTTCGCTTACTTTGGCAAGTGCGCGGGAAATACCAAGGCGAATTGCGCCGGCCTGGCCGGAAAGTCCGCCGCCTTGAACCTGGGCAACAACATCGTATGAGCTGCCGGTTGCCGTAACGTCGAAGGGCTGTTCAACATCAAGCATCAGCACTTCACTTTTAAGATAGTCCTTGATGGGAAGACCATTAATGATACGTTCGCCTTTTCCGGGTTTTACCATGACGCTTGCAATGGCTGTCTTACGCTTCCCGGTTGCTTTGAATACATTATCCAAAATGACTCGCTCCTTGTTATACGGCTTATTATAATGATAGGGACTTGGGCTGCTGTGCAACATGAGGATGCTCTGTGCCAGAATACACATGGAGCTTTCTCATGATGGCTCGCCCGAGCCTTGTCTTGGGCACCATGCCATGCACGGCGTGGGTGATGACTTTTGTTGAATCTTTTTCCATCTGTTCCTTAAACGGGCGATGTTTTTGCCCGCCAGGATACTGCGTGTGGCTGAAATAGGTTTTAAAACCTTCTTTTTTTCCGGAAAGTTTGACCTTGTCTGCATTAATGACGATGACGAAGTCGCCATGGTCTTGGTTTGGAGAAAATGCAGGCTTGCCTTTTCCGATGATAATTCCCGCGATTGTGGATGCTAAGCGGCCGACGATTTTGTCTGCTGCGTCAACAACGAACCATTCGCGTTTGATGTCTTCTGTTGGTACGACGACTGTCTTCATTCTTCCTTTTGCTCCGTCAAAAAATCAGTATAGAGGTTCTGTATAATGTGAGAGAATATATAACACTGCCAAAATGGGTGTCAACATGTATATTATTACGCGTTTGTTTTTGATTGTTTAGGGAGCCGCATGATACGCGAATTTCAGTATAAAGATTTCCTTCCTCTATCTACATTGGCCCATAAAAAGGCAGCATCGAAAACCTCAATAAGTCTCGTTATTCCAACATTCAACGAAGCCGCCAATGTTGCGTCGATCATCACCAAAGCCAGGCAGGAACTCATGGAAAATGTTTGCCTGCTCGATGAAATCGTTGTCATGGATAGTTGTTCTACCGATGGAACAGACATTGTTGCAAAAGAAGCCGGAGCTTTAGTATATAATGTGAATGACGTTGCAATCGAACATAAGGTGCCTTTGGGAAAAGGCAGCGCATTATGGAAATCCCAATTTGTTGTTAAAGGCGATATCATTATATGTGTTGATGCGGATATAAAAAATTTTGGGTCGCAGTTCATTTATGGATTAATCGGTCCGTTTTTTAATGATCCTGAGGTTGTTTTCGCAAAAGCGTATTATAACCGGCCATTACTATTAGACCATCATTCCTATGATAATTATGGCGGAAGGGTAACGGAAATTCTGGTGAGGCCGCTTCTTGCCGCCTTTATGCCCGATCTTGCAATGCTGCATCAACCATTGTCGGGAGAATATGCATTCAGAAGAATTCCCGTGCAATCGATCCCTTTTTCATCAGGGTATGGCGTTGAGATCGGAATGCTGTTTGATATTGAAAGAATTTTTGGATTGGACCGGGTCGTACAGGTTGATATGGGAGTACGTTTTCATAGAAATCGTACTGTTTTGGAGCTTGGAAAAATGTCTTTGGGTATTTTGCAAACCATGATACGGAAGCTTGAGCGGGAAAAGGCAATATCCCTTCACGTACCAATAAACCAAATAATGAGAACCATGACGCAGTATGGAATTGAAGAAACTGAAATCAAGGAAATCGAGATCCCTGCTTTTTCCGCTATGCAGAAAATTGCGAAAAGTGAGGCTTTATGATTCCGGATATTCCGCTTTTGCCTATTCTTTTAGCCGGCTTGGGCGTTGTTGGTCTTTTTGTGGTGGTACGATCCTTTGCAATGCCGCTTTCATTCGAAAAAAAAGAAAAGAAAAAGCAGGAAATCCGCAAGGTGATGGAAAAAACAAAGGCCCTTGAAAAGGAAGCCCTTGAAAAAGAAAACAGAACCTGAAGCATTACAGGGAAAAGAGTGCGGCAACTACACAAGCTGCATGAAAACGGCCGCTTTGTCGACTTCGCTTTCAATGTCTTCGAGCAATTGTTGCATTTGTATATTTTCAAAACCAAGGTTGTTCCATACGACTTCCGACATTTGAGGAATTTTGTCGTCGCCGCCGTTTCCAAAGTCCAATGCGCGTACTAATATATCAGAGGCATGGACAATACCCGAAACGGTTGAATATTCCTTGTCCTGCACCGTATAGTGGTGGTTTTTAACAGCGCCTTGCAAAGCTTCCGGCAAATTCCATCGTTCGGCAATGATGCCGCCGAGTTCCTGATGCGTAATTCCAAGGGTTTCGCGCTCGCTTTCGAAAAACAGACAATTTTTCTTGATCCTGTTTTGAATCACCAGTTCGAATTCGGCCGGCAAATAATTACACATGAGAATTTTGCCTATGTCGTGGATAAGCCCGGCAATAAAACATTCTTCCTTGGCATTATGGCCGATTCGTTTTGCCAATGTTTGCGCGGCGGCGCCGCAGGCAATTGAATGGAGCCAGAACTTTTCCATTTCGAAATTTGTGTTTGCCGAAACCCGTTTGGAAAAGGCATCGAAAATGGATGCCGTCAGCACCACGTTTTTTACCGTTGAAAATCCCAGGATGACAACGGCATGGGTTATCGTCGATATGCGCCCTGGAAACCCGTAAAAGGCGGAATTGACAAGCTTGAGAACCTTTGATGTAAGCGCCTGGTCTGTGGTTATGGCTTTACCGATGTCTTCCGCCGAGGTCTGCGGGTTTTGCAGCAATCGCGTGATTTTCTCAATGACAATTGGTAATGTCGGGATTGTCGAGACATTCTCAAGCGTTTTGCGTATTGCAGCAGGGTCTTTCACGTTGCGCCTTATCGGGAATTGTGTTGGATTTTAAATTTGTAAACAGCGGCAAAAATTTTTTTCATGGTTTCATTGCCGATTACCCGGGAAAATTTTGCTTCCAGAGCATTTCGAACCTCTTCCGGTGATACTCCTGCAGCGCCGCTTAGTTGCGGCGATTCTTCTTCGCCGTCCACATGTACCGACAAAACGCCCCAGTTTTTCAACCTGTGGCCCATGGATGCCGTAAGTATTGTCCCCTTGCCGAGCAAAACGCTGCCCGAAGTTCCGCAAACCTCCTTGGCAAGAACCATTTTATCGGTGATATTTTCTACAAGAATTCGTTTCATAGATATTACAATTTGAATAAGTATGTTATAAGTTATGCATTTATTTGTATAATAATGCAACAGTTTATTACACTATTTATAAATATATAATGAATGGTACTGTAAGACAATACAACAAATTATTAAAAGGACTGCCATGCCGTTTTACATTCAGGTTCTTGCTTTTTGCAAAAAAGGCGAAGGCTTTGAAGATGACGTTCTGCGTTACTGCAAATTATGCGGCCCGTTTGCCTCGGTGTCCTGCCTCAATTTAAAATCCCCGCATGGCGATTTTGCAAATAAAAAAGACCTTATGGAAGCCGAGGCAAAAATTGCTTTGTCGAAAATCTCTCATGGATCATGGGTCGTGGTATTATCGGAAGACGGAAAAAAACACGCTTCAAGCCTTGACTTTAGCCAATGGATTGCAAAAAAGCAAGCCCAGGCCAGGCCGCTGGTCTTTATCATCGGCGGCGCTTACGGGTGCGCAACGAGTTTGAAAATCGCTGCAAAAGAAACCCTGAGTTTATCGGGGCTTACATTGTCCCATGGTCTTGCGCAACTCGTTCTGCTCGAACAGGTTTATAGGGCATTTACTATATTAAAAGGGCATCCATATCATAAATAAAGGATTTGTGCAAAATGGGATTGTTTGGCAAAATAAAGATATTGGCCGCACAAAACGGCGGTGTTAAACTGCAAATAGTGTGGCTTGCCGCTACACTCATTGTCGTTGGCGCGGCAATTTTCTGGTTTCTTGATAGAGGTCAACAAAGCCAGGAGGTTTTAAACCGCAAAGCAACGGAAATAGGCGAATACGGTTTGCTTATGGCCCTTGATCGGCTCAAAGACAATCCTTCCTTGACACGCGAAATTGCGAAAACCGAGTATGAGGGGGGCTGGTTTAGTGCAAGCCTCAAGCGCCTCGCGTCGAACGACACGATATTCCTCGCAGTAGAGGCAATTGGCCATGCCGGGTCTGTTTCCAGGAAACAGGGCTGTGTTTTGCGGTTGGAAATTAAAGGCGCCGATTCCATCTGGATTCGCCAAAGCGTTAAATGATCGCGTTTGTCAATTAGTCTTTGGCATACATGCGTCATCGAAGGCGCCATAGAAATGAAGATAAAGCCGCCCACTACCAGTAGTGGGCGGCTTTATTTGTTTTAAAATATATGGTATGGTTGCATTTTTTCGTCTTTTTCCATGTTTTTTCCTTGACTATTTTGCGCAGTATTGATAGATATTATAGTATATAACTCCGAAAATTATTTGCAGTTAGGGAGATCGCTTCATTTCAGTTCTTAAGTGTTTTTGGTAATAACATATTTTTTAAGGTACTAACCCTATGCTTAGCATGGGATAAGTTTATTTGAATGTATCTACGCAAAAAACGCAGATAATTAATTCAGATATAGGTACTAAATGGGATTGGTATGGAGCAACGCTACTCATGAATATTTTTCATAAACTGCGTGGAGAGCAAACAACCGCCGGGTTGGACATCGGCAACCATTCCCTAAAGCTTGTCAAGCTTCGCCACCTTAAAAACGGGTATTACCTGGAAGCTGCAGGAATCAAGGAACTTTTGCCGGGAACAATTGAAGGAAGCGATATAAAAAACCGGGACGCGTTAATAGACGCTATTTCCACCCTGGTCAATCAATGCGATCCTTCTACGGTCGAAGTCGTGATTTCCATGTCGGGCCACGGCATCATTTCCGACAAATGCATTTTCAAAATTGATCCCGGCGAAAATGCGGAAGAAATGATCCTGTGGGAAGCCGGGCAACGGAGCCCTTTTGACGTTGATGATATAACGCTCGATTACAAAATTCTTCATCGTAAACCCAATACCGATGAGGTCGAAGTGCTGTTGGTTGCGGCAAAAAACCAAATAATGCAAAATTACATCGACCTCCTGTATGAAGCGGGCCTCAAACCGGTCATCGTCGACGTGGTGTCGTTTGCGGTCAATAATTGCTGGTCGCTCGAAAACGCGCATTACCAGGACGACGGTGTTGTTGCTCTTGTCAATATCGGTCATAACCTCACGAATGTTACTTTTGTCAAAGACGGCGTATACCACTCCTCGCGCGATATTTCCACTGCCTGCGATTTTTATACCAAGACATTGCAACGGAACCTTGGAATCGGAAACGAGGAAGCGGCAAACATTCTCAAAGGCCGGACCAATCAGTCTCTTGATTTAAACGTATTGCGCCAAAGCCTGGATTATGCCTCGGAAGAACTTTCAACGGGAATTGATCTTGCTTTTTCATATTTCAAAAGCTCGGAAAAATCCGATACCATCGACAAAGTCGTTTTGTCGGGCGGTGGTGCGTATATCCCCAATATTGTTTCCCTTCTGGAAAAACGTCATCAAACCACGGTGACGATTTCCAATCCAATGGGATGCCTCAATTACGACCCTGCGCTGTTCGGCGCGCAAGACCCGCGGAAATTTTCCGCATTGTTCAGTGTTGCGGTCGGTTTGGCGCTTCGGAAGGTCGGTATATGATAGAGCGTGTGGAAATAAACCTGCTTCCCGCCGAATATCGCGTGCATAAACGCAGCATCAGGCTTTCACGGTCTATTTTCTATCCTATCCTTGGTGTTTTTTTCCTGGGTTTTATCATGATTTCATGGGTCATTGGTTTGGACGCGCAAATCAGCCAGAAACAAACCGATATCCGCAATGTCGATGAGCAAATCCGCAAAAACAAGTATATCAAGGAACAGATAACAAAATTGCGTTCCGATAAATCGGTGATACAGGAAAAAATAATAGCCCTGGAACGGATCAATGTGAATCGGGAAAAATGGGTGCGGTTGCTTGAAATACTTTGTCAACGGCTTCCCGATTTTACCTGGATCGTTTCGGTGGATGAAAAAGACCAGTCGCCGCCGGTGCTTGCCATAGAGGGGCGGACGTTGTCGTTTCCCGAAGTCGCCAATTTCATGACGCGATTGTCGGAAAGCGAATTTATCCGCAGTGTCGATTTATCGAGCATCGAGGAAACCAAGGACGCGTCAAAATCGTTCCGTTTTAATATTTCATGCACCATTAATCCCGATGTGCGGCTCGAAACAGAGCAAAAGGCGATTGCCGTGAGAGACAGTGTCAGGTGAGGAGCAGCGTATGGCAATAAAATTGGATTTTAAAAACCAGCATGTCCGCAATGTCACGATCATCGTTCTGGTCGGTATTGCAGCGGCTTTTACTATTTTCCAATTAGCCATTGTTCCCAAGCAGGAAATCCTGGGCGCGAAAAAAGCCGAGCTCGACAGGAAGCAAACCGAGCTTAACGGCATACTCGCGCTTAAGCCCCAGCTTAAGAAACTCGAAAAAGACATTGTGACGGCGCAGCTTCGGCTCGATTCATTAAAATCAATGTTCCCCGACCAGAAGGAAATCCCAAAGCTCATCAGGGAAATAACAAGCGTTGCCCGGGCCTCGGAAATTTACACGGCCCGGTTCAACCCTCTCCCCGACATTCAAAGGGAATATTATGTGGAAAACCGCTATGATATGATCGTGGAAGGCGGGTATCATCAATTGGCCGAGTTTTTCAGTTTTTTCGCGAACCTTCCGCTCATCATCAATTTAAGCTCTATGTCGATTCGGGTCAATTCAAATTTGGCGCAACTGAAGAAAGAATCCGAAGACCATGGAGGTCCGGTTTCAAGTATTGTGGCATCTTTTCAAATGACAACTTTTTCGTCGAAGAAATAGCATACGAACATGAAAATACTTTTGTATATAAAACCCTTGTTCCTGCGGTTCATGCCATGGCAGCGTTGCGGCATCATGCTGCTTTGCGGTATGGCGATACAGTGCGGGGCCGCTTCTGCGGTGCTTAACAATATGGAATTGGCTGGCGGCGATCAGGGGCTGGCGATCACACTGACTGCCGATGCGCCGTTTACAACATATATTACCCACAAAGCCGGTTCGAAAAACGCGACATCGCTGGTTTCAATACGTTGCCAAAAAGTGATTTATGGATTAGACGACTTTACCTTTACAAATTTCCCCGAAACCGGCCCTGTCCGTAAAATTACGGTCGTCGAAAATGCCGCACCCGGTTCGTTCGAAATCGTTTTGGAGCTTTCAATCGGATTGCCGGATATTCAAACCAGGCAAAAAGGCGGAAAATGGATTGTTTTATTGACAAGAAACCCCTGCGAGGCTTTTTCATGGAGCGCGCATACGCCAAAACCCCTGGAAAAAGTCCGGGAAACCGCCCAGCCGCAGGCAGAGCCGAATGGCCAAGCCTCGCTTTTGGATGTATCCATGATGGTGCGCGATAGGGTCGAACGCTATACCTTTACCTTCGACAGGCCGACAACCATACGGTTAAAGCGCGAGCCCGACCGGATTGTTGTAATATTTGTAAATGCATCAAGCTCCATCGGTGTCTCGAAGCTTTCCGTGCCCGGGTCGAATATTTCGGCAATAGAAATCAAGCAAATCGCCCATGGCGGTGCCCTGTGGCTTGGCGCTTCCATATACGTTAAAAAATCCGCAATGGCAGGCGTTCTTTTACAGGCGTTTCCCGATAAACTTGTTTTGTTTGCATCGTCCGACACGCTTCCAAGGATTTCCACCTGGTCTGCAAAAAAGGGAAGCGGGCCGGCATTCAGTTTTGTTCAAATGCCTAAACTGGGCGTCGATTACAAAGGAATGGAACAAAAGGCAAATGCCGACATAAAATCATCGGTCAATCATACGTCGGTTTTCACCCTGCAAGACGAAATGCAAAAAAAGCCCGACCAGGAATTGGGGCCGGTTGCAAAAAGCAATGTAAACATGAGGCAATTTCAGGCAAAGCAACTTGAAAAACTTGCCGTTCAGCAGAAGGCCGCCCAAATGGCTTTGTCAAAAGAGAATGCGATTGCAGAACAAAAGACCCAAAGGCAAAAGCTGTTGGAAGTACAGCAGTCTAAAAAAGAAACAGAAAGAATTGCAAAAGAAAAGTTGGTGGCCGAAGCTGCGGCAAAGAAAAAGGCTGATGAAGCCAGGGCCAGGGCCCTTGATTCTGCGCAGCATTACGCAGCGCATGTGAAAGACAGCATAGAACATGTCAAACAATATGTTGGACCTAAAACCGTGGTATATCATGTGTACGGCAGGGACCCGTTTTTGCCGTTGTCGCGAGATACCGATAGCCCTGTGCCTGCCGTGGAAAACCTTAATGTTGTTGGTATTCTGTACGATCAAGTCGACCGAATCGGTCTTTTTGAAGACAAACAAGACAAGACCCGTGCCTATGCTTTACGGGAAAATGATCCGGTCAAAAACGGATATGTTCTTCGCGTGCAGCCCGACAAGGTCCTGTTTTTGCTCAATGAATTCGGCATTTCGCGGACATATGCCTTAAAATTAACAAAAGATAAACAATGAGGGTGATTATGAACACAATGGCCCGCATCATGACGGTTGTTGTCGCTACTATGCTGTTTTTACCGGTTGCTTTTCCGCTCATGGCAAAAATTCACGGCGAACAGCGTAATGCCGCTTCCCGGGACACGTTGTTGCCTGCAACGAACACGGACAATGTCCAAAAAAAGGCCGCAAATGAAAAGCCCATTGAGCATTTTGCGGTCAATAATGCCGATGTGCGTTCGGTGTTCAAACAATTGTCCGAATTTGCCGGATACGACATTGTCATGGCGGATAATGTTACCGGAACGGTTTCGGTTTCGGTCTCGAATAAAACATGGCGCGAAATCGTGGGTATTGTCTGTAAAATACAAAAACTAACGGCTGTCAAGGAGCAATCCTACTACTATATCGTTCCGTCGGAAGAATACCGTAAAGATCAAATGTCCGACGCAACCATGAACCGTGCGGAAGAATCATTGGAAGAATTAAAACGGGAAGTTATAAAATTAGACAATGCCAAGGCCCAGGAAATGAGCGCATCGATTCAGTCGATGCTATCTACCCGGGGTAAAATTACCGTGGTCGAAAGGAACAATGCGCTCATCATTTTCGATACCGACCAGAACATAGAACAAATCAAGAAAACCATTAAAATCCTTGATGTGGAAACCGATCAGGTTTCAATATCCTGCAAAATCATTGAAGTCAGTTCCGGCGCCCTGCAGAGCCTTGGCGTTCGTTGGGGTTATTTCGACCGTGTTGGTGGGACGGATGTCAGCGCAGAGCATATACCCGTAGGCGCTGCAACAACGTCGGCCTCAGGAGCAGTTGCATCGGTATCGTCGACCAGTATCATTGAAGGTGCTTTGGAAAAGCTGACCTTTGGCGTTGTGTCGCAAGACAAGTTTTCGGCAGCTTTGGAATATTTGTTTCAAAACAACAAGGCGGAGGTTGTCGCGCAGCCGCAAATCACAACGGTCGACAACAAAGAGGCCAAGATTTTCATGGGCAGCCAGGTGCCGGTAAAATATCTTGACAAGTCGTTTAACACAGTCATCCAGATGGTCGATGCAGGAACAGAGCTTACGGTTACACCGCATATTACCGGTGAAAAACGCATCATGCTTGCCCTGGAGCCTAAGAAAAAAAGCTATACCCTGACCAACGATCTGCCGATCATCGATGAACAAAGCGCCTCCACCAACGTTGTTGTCTCGGATGGTGAAACCGTGGTCATAGCCGGACTTACCTCGAACCAGGTGATGAGCACCGAAGAAGGCATCCCTGTTCTTAAAGATATACCGCTCATAGGGAACTTGTTCAAACGGACCACGAAGACCATAGACAAAAGAGACCTGATCGTTTTCGTGACCCCGCATATCATCAATAAAAAGGTGGAAGCGGCCCCGTCGGTTTTAAAGTAACGACAGCCCCTCTTTTCGCGACAGACAGATGTCCTCAAATTCTTGTTTGTCGCGATATTCCTTCGGAAAATGTCAAGGTCAAATCCCGCGCAAGTTTTTTTTGTAAAAATCGGTAAAAAAGTATAATTTTTTTATGATGAGAATGTTGACACTAATTCCGAAGATATAGTATACTGATTATCAAATAAAACCATATGTTGTGGTGTCCCCTTTTTCCAAGATAACAAAAATTTCTGATATATCTAAGACCTAAAGGACTATGTAACCATGATTTCTACAATCAGAAAACGTGACGGCAAGCTTGTTCCCTACGACAATTACAAAATTGCAAACGCCATTTTCAAGGCTGCAGAAGCTGTTGGCGGCAAAGATTTCGGTCTTGCGCTTCAGCTTGCAAAGCAGGCGGAACAGGCCATTGCAAATAAATTTCATTCCAATTCGATTCCTGCGGTTGAGGAATTACAAGATATTGTTGAAAAAGTGCTTATCGAAAGCGGCCAGGCCCGCGTTGCCAAAGCCTATATCCTGTACCGTGAACAACGCAGGCGCGCACGCAGCACCAAAGACATTCTTCTTGATATTGTCAATACCATGGACGGATATCTCAAGCAGTCCGACTGGCGCGTCAACGAAAATTCGAATGTAAGCTATTCCCTGGGCGGCTTGATTCTTTATAACAGCGGCGCAATTACCGCAAATTACTGGCTCGACAATATTTACCCGCACGAAATTTCCGAAGCGCATAGGAACGGCGAAATCCATTTGCACGATTTGTCTATGTTTTCAGGCTATTGCGCGGGCTGGTCGCTACGGCAGCTTATTGCCGAGGGGCTGGGCGGGGTCAAAGGAAAAATCTCGTCGAAACCCGCAAAACATTTGTCAACACTGGTGCAGCAGATGGTGAATTTTCTGGGTATTTTGCAAAACGAATGGGCCGGTGCCCAGGCGTTTTCCTCGTTCGACACGTATCTGGCGCCTTTTGTGCGTGTCAACAAGCTTTCGTATGTCGAGGTAAAGCAGAACATACAGTCTTTTGTTTTCGGGGTGAATACGCCGTCACGCTGGGGTTCGCAGGCGCCGTTTACAAATATTACCTTCGACTGGGTCGTGCCGCAAGACCTTAAAGACCAGCCCGCCGTTGTCGGCGGGGTCGCATTGGACGTTACCTATGGCGATTTCCAAAAAGAAATGGACATGATCAATAAGGCTTTCCTGGAAATCCTCATCGAAGGCGATGCCGATGGCCGTGGATTCTCCTACCCGATACCTACGTATAATCTTACCGATAATTTCAATTGGGACAGTGAAAATGCACAGCTTTTGTTCAAAATGACCGGTAAATACGGAACACCGTATTTCCAGAATTTCATAAATTCGAGCTTGGATCCAAGCGATGTCCGGTCGATGTGCTGCAGGTTGCAGCTCGACAAAAGAGAGCTCCGCAATCGCGGGGGCGGCTTGTTCGGCTCCGACGAGTTCACGGGATCAATCGGCGTTGTCACCCTTAATCTGCCCCGCATCGGCTATTTGTCGTCTTCGAGGGAAGATTATTTCAGCCAGCTCGACCATTTCATGAGCGTTGCCCGCGACAGCCTGGAAATCAAGCGACGTGTTATTACGCGGCTCATGGATCAGGGGCTTTTTCCCTATACGCAGCGCTATTTGCGGCATTGGAACAATCATTTCTCGACAATCGGCCTTATCGGCATGAACGAATCGACGCAGAATTTCATGGATAAAGACCTCACGCATCCCGATGCGCGCGCGTTTGCAAAAGACGTGCTGATTTATATGAGGGAAAAGCTCGTCAAGTTCCAGGAAGAAACAGGGCATTTGTATAATTTGGAAGCAACGCCCGGAGAGGGAACAAGCTACAGGCTCGCGAAAATCGACAGGCAGAAATTTTCCAGAATGATTATTTCGGGCGGCGACAATCCGTATTACACCAATTCAACGCAATTGCCGGTCACCACGACCGACGATGTTTTTGAAGCGCTCGACATGCAAAACGACATTCAGAAATTGTATACCGGCGGCACGGTGTTCCATTGCTTTCTGGGAGAATCGATAGACGACGTCGAGGCCTGCAAACAATTGGTGAAAAAGATAGCCACGAATTACGAAATACCGTATTTCACCCTGTCGCCCACGTTCTCTGTTTGTAAACGTCACGGATATCTTCGCGGCGAGCATTTTTCATGCTCAAGCTGCGGGGAAGAAACCGAGGTGTATTCCAGAATTGTCGGGTATTACCGGCCTGTGCAGAACTGGAATTTGGGCAAAAAATCGGAATACCGGGACCGTAAAATATACAAGCCGGAAGTCCTGGCACATGAAACGGCCCCAATAGTCAAAGAGGAAGTCACATGCAAGGAGCCTTTGCTGGCGTTGTAGGCTGGCAGAAAAATTCGTTCATCGATTTTCCAGGCACGGTTTCAACCGTGCTTTTTTTTTCCGCATGCAATTTGCAATGCCCGTATTGCCACAATCCCGGCATTGTCAATGCCTCATCGCAAAATCAAATCGATGAAAATGCAATATGGGAATTTTTACAGCAACGTTGGAACATAATAGACGGGGTTGTTTTTTCGGGCGGCGAACCAACGCTTCATGCGAACCTTCTCCAGGCCGCAGAGAAAGTCCGGGTGCTTGGATATAAAGTCAAGCTCGATACAAATGGCTTGCTGCCAAACGTTATTAAACGAATCAAGCCCGACTTTTTGGGCCTCGACATCAAAACCTTGCCGAAACTGTATAAAGAATTGTGCGGCTCACCCTACGAAGATACCGAAACCCGATTGCAACAATCCTTGGATATTGCACGAGAAATGAAGGAAAATGCCGAGGTCCGCATTACCTGCGCACCGGGCTTTGTTTCACGAGAGATAATAAAAGATCTTGGCATGCTATTGCAAGGCATTTCGACCGTGTTTTTGCAGCCCATGCAAAACAAGGTGGAACTTCTTAATCCTGAGTTTGCGAAAAAAGAATTGATTTCAAAGGAAGAGATTTTAGGGTTTCAGGAATTATTGACGCCATGCGTAGGAAAATGCAATATTAGGGGAAGCTAACCCCAAGGCCTTTCGGAAATTACGTTCGCAATCGTATAGACCTCACCCGGCGAAGCGCCACCCTCTCCTATCAGAGAGGGTAAGACGCCTGTCAGAGAAGGGGGAAAATTTATATATAGTCACTAACCCCACGCTTTGCTGTGGGATAAGTTTATTTTATAGATTATATACGCAAAATTTGTACATAATTCAGATATAGGTACTAATCCGACGTGCCGGATTTTATGTATTTTAAAAAAAGAAGGAAATGGAGGTGCCTATGGTAAGTTTGAGTGAAAATTTCGTTATTGATAAGAAAGGCCATAAACTCGGCGTTTTTCTGGATATAAAAACATATAAACACATGGTTGATGAGCTTGAGGAATTGGACGATATTCGTGCATTCGACGAAGCAAAAGCTGTTAAGGATGAAGCTATTCCTTTTGAAAAAGCTGTTCGTGAAATTGAAAGAAAACGTAAAAAAAAGTTGATTTAGGAAATCGCAAAGAAATATACCGATGATAAATAGAAGATTAAATTCTATTTAACGAGTTCCCTATACACATTCCATGTGCTTGATACCAGCGTGTCGCAATCGCTGTAGCGTGCTTTCCAGCCAAGTATTGAATGCGCCTTGCCCGATGAGGCAACCATTTTTGCAGGGTCGCCTGCGCGCCGCGGGACAATGTTTGCGGTAATTGTTCTGCCGGTGATTTTGCGTGCCGATTCTATTATTTCCAAAACACTGATGCCGTTTTCGCTGCCCAAATTTACAATAAGACTTTGATTGTTGCTTGTAATAAAATCGAAGGCCTTTACATGTGCATTTGCCAAATCAGATACATGCACATAATCGCGCACGCCGGTACCGTCGACGGTGTCGTAGTCGTTGCCGAAAATATTCATGCTTGCACGCATTCCTGCCGCCACTTCCATGACAATGGGCAGGAGGTTTTGCGGATTTTTTTCAAGGCCTTTGATCCGGCCCTGCGTATCATAGCCTGCGGCATTAAAGTACCGTAGCGCGGCAAAACGAATGCCTTTGATTTGTTCATACCATTTCAAAAAACGTTCGATTTCCAGTTTTGTAAACCCGTAGTAATTGATTGGTTCCGTTGTGTGGCTTTCGTCGACCGGTACATAGGTTGGGGCGCCATACACGGCAGCGCTCGACGAGAAAACGATTGCCTTGATATTATTGACAGACGCGGCATTAAGCAGGTTCATGGTGCCCGAAATATTATTAGTGGAATATTTCTCCGGCAATTCCATGGATTCACCGGCTGCCTTGAGTGCAGCCAGGTGTATTATGCCGTCGAACCCTTGCGACATTGTTTTGCTCAAAAGCTCAAAATCGAGAACGTCGCCCAAAACAAATTTCGCTTCGGGAAAGAGGTTCTCCCGTCTTCCGAGCGTCAGGTTGTCGTAAACCGTGACATCAACGCCTATGTCTAAAAATGCCCGCGAAACATGGCTGCCAATGTAGCCTGCGCCGCCAACGATGAGTATTCGTTTTGCCATGAAAATGTCCTTATTTTTTCTTGCCGAGCGCAGATAATAATGCCGCACCGAATTCCGTGTTGGAATAATCGGGTTTTGTTTGCTTTTGTGCAGTAAGGAACTGTTTCACTTCCGCAGCATTCGATTTTTCCTCTGCTTTGCCAAATGAGAGCGAAATCCTTCGGCGTTCCATGTCGACCGATTCAACAATGATGTCTATCACCGCGCCGACTTTGATGGATTCTTTTTTGTCGGGGGCTATATTTCCAAATGGCAATAGGCCGGTGACCCCTTCGGTTACATCAATGAAATATCCGAATTTGGTGTTTTGGACAACAGTGCCGTGAACAAGAGTGCCGGGGGCAAAGTTGCTTTCCATGTCTTTCCATGGATCGTTTGCCAAATCCTTGAGGCTGCAACTGATTTCCTGCTTGTCGGGATTGATGCCGAGAATGGTGACAGTGACGGTTTGGCCGGGATTTACAATGTCCGAAGGATGCCTGATTTTCTTTTCCCAACTGAGTTCCGAAATATGGATCAGGCCCTCAACGCCGGGAATAAGCTGGACAAATGCGCCAAAGTTGGCAAGCCTTGTGATTTTTCCTTCAACCGACTGGCCAACGGAAAACGTGGAGGAAACAGTTGTCCAGGGGTTTGCCAGGACTTGCTTAATGGAAAGGGAAATTTTTGAGTGCCGAAGCGGTTCTTTTTTCTCAACAGCAAGCACGACACAGTCCACTTTCTGGCCGATTTCAAAACTTTTTTCAAGGTTTTCGGCGCGTTCCCATGAAACTTCCGATATGTGAACAAGGCCTTCGAAACCGCCCAGGTCGACAAACAGGCCGAATGCCATGATCCGTGAAATCGTCCCTGTCACGCCCGATTTGGAAGCGGCCTTTGTTGCGATATCATCGAGAATCTTTGCCATATCGTCTTCCAGAAGCGGCAAACGCGATACAACGATGTTACGGCCGTTTTCGGTGATCCTGGTTATTACAAACGGGAAAACGCGGTTCAAATACACATTCTGGTCTTCAACGCGGCGAACGTCGATTTGCGAAACAGGGCAAAAGGCCTTTTGGCCCATAATTTTAATATTAAATCCGCCCTTGTTGATGCCGGTCACCTTGCCATCAACCGGCAATTTCGTATTCATGGCATTGATGACGTCGGCCATTGACGAGTCCGATGCCGCCTTTGAGGAAAGTTTTGTTGAAAGCGTGATGCCGCCTTTCAGGGAAATAACATACGCCTCAAGGGTATCGCCAACAGCAACGGTGAGGGTGCCGTCTTCCTTTGTCAATTCAAAGGCCTCGATGGCTGCCTCGTTTTTCCCGCCAAGCTCCACAAACACGCTTTGCTTGCCTATTTTTATGATTTTGCCCGAAACCTTTTTTCCTACCTCCAACATCGCCGTGACCGGTTTAACATACTCGGGCAGCATATTCAACAATTGTTTTTCAGCCTTTGCTTCATCATTGTCTTCGTCGAAAAAAGTATCATGTTTTTTCTCGTGCATTTTTTACTCCTGGGTAACTTTTGTAAAAGAAGAAAGAAGAAAATATTTTATTCCCTGTGCTTAAAAGTATTTTTACCAATTCTTTTTTACGACGTTCATAATTATTATTCACCTCATTAAGGAGACCTGTATGATAAAGCTTGTGTTGGTGCGTCATGGTGAAAGCGTATGGAACAAGGAAAACCGTTTTACCGGTTGGACCGATGTGGATCTTTCGGAAAAAGGTCTGGAAGAGGCAAAACGCGGCGGACAAAGGCTGAAAGCCGAAGGGTTTACGTTCGACATTGCCTTTACCTCAATGCTTCGCCGTGCGATCCGCACGCTTTGGATCACCCTCGATCAATTAGACCTCATGTGGATACCGGTTGAGCACACCTGGCGTCTCAACGAGCGCCATTATGGCGGTTTGCAAGGTCTGAACAAATCCGAGACAGCGGCAAAATACGGCGACGACCAGGTGCTGGTATGGCGCAGAAGCTACGATGTGCCGCCACCGGTTCTCGAAGAATCGGACCCCCGTTATCCGATCAATGATCCGCGTTACCGAACCATGAACAAAAACGATGTTCCCAAAACCGAATGTTTGAAAGACACGGTGGCCCGCTTTATGCCCTGCTGGAACAATATGATCGTTCCTGCCATGAAATCGGGCAAAAAGGTGATCGTTGCCGCACATGGCAACAGCTTGCGCGCTCTTGTCAAACACCTTGACAAGGTATCTGAGAAAGACATCATTGGCCTCAATATTCCTACCGGAATCCCGCTTGTTTACGAATTGGAAGACAATCTCACGCCGATCAGGCACTATTATCTTGCCGATCAGGCCGAAGTCGATGCTGCGCTCAACGCGGTGAAGAACCAGGGAAAGGCGAAATAGGAGAAGAGGTGCTGGGTCATAGGTCATAGGTAATGGGAAAACAAGAAAAGGTGCGAGGTGATAGGTAATAGGTAATAGGTAATAGGTAATAGGAAAACAAGAAAAGGTGCGAGGTAATGGGAAATAGGTAATGGGAAGAAAAAATCACCCATCACCTATCACCCATAACCTGTATTCATTCCCCCTCTTCAATTTCCTTCACAAGTGCAGATTGCTGCTGCTTGATGCGAATAAATTGTATGAGGCCTATGCATATCCATAGCCAGACAATTGCGCACAGCAATTCCTCAAAAAATGCGATTCCGCCATGGAGGCCGCACAAAAAGAAGCAGACGACAATGATAAGCGCAGGAATGCTGAGACCTATCAGTACCGACAGTGCGGAAAGCATTTGCTTTGTTGCGCTGACGGCAAAATAGGCGAGCATGCCGAAAACCACGATTGGAATGATCATATTGTCGTATATAAACAAGTAGCTGAGCCGTACCGACAAATGCGAAGAAACAAAAACCGAATAGCCCCTGTTTAAAAACGCAAGCAATGCATTAAGAGCCTCGCCCCCCACAATGCCGAATAGCATGGTAAACATATACAGCCGGCGTTTTAAGAAAAAGGACAAAACAGCCGTTCCAAAGCCCAGGCCAACGCTCAGCGCGGAGCCGAATTTTGCTATGTAAAGAAACAGCATGCTTTGGCTTTGGGTCAGCAATTCGTCTATCATGGTCGACATCAGTTCTTCGAACCGCACAAGTGGATCGTATTCCGAAAGCGAATGGGTGGTGCCGGAGATGAAAAGTATCATGAGCGCGGTGATCGTGAGACCTACTGAAAAAAGCATGATGACGGCGAAGCGCGACAAATGAGAAATACCGTTGCGCATGGTAACGAGTGCCGATCCGGAAATGAACCGCGATACCACGCCTTTAAGCCCCGGCGTCCGGGTATATTCTTCGGTGCTTGCCTTGGTAAACTTTCGCATATACCATCCTGCTGCAAAAATACCAAGGCCAACAAGGGCACCCCAGCCAAAAATACGGATCAGGTTCTCTACCTCATCAAGGTTCTGGCCGAAGACATAACCCAGAGTACCAAAAATCAATGCCCAAAATATGCCGCCAAGGGCATTGAATATGGTAAAAGACACATACGGCATTTTGCTGATGCCGGCAAAAATCGCCGAATATGTACGTAATATGCTCACAAATCTACCAAAAAAAACAGTCAGGGCCCCATTTTTCACAAAAAAGCCCTGCAAAAAATCCATTTTTTTGTCATTGAGTCCAACATATTTCCCAAAGCGTTCAACAAAACCGCGACCGAATAATCTACCGAGCCAATAGCCTCCGGCGTCACCGATAATGGCAGAAGATGCTGCAATAATAATTACCGTTATAATGGAAAGTTTGCCTGCTCCTGCAAAGCCCGCTGCAACCAAAAGCGCTGTTTCGCCGGGCAAGGGGAAACCGGCGCATTCAAGAAGAATGAATACGGCAACTATGATATAGCCGAAATTAGTAACAAGATGGGTGATTGTTTCTAACATGATTCCTGTAAATGTTCACATCGAAGAACTGCGTTGCAAATTGCAAAAAGACTTTAGTAGGTACTAAAACGCTTTGAAACATGTATTATTGCTCTATAAAATATTTGAAAAATAGGAAAATAATTGAAATAAAATTGTATTTGAAAAATTCGCCTCTATTTTAATTGAATAGTAGAATATCGTTGCTGTTCAAAATGAAGCACTATTTATCCTAAATTCGGCAGTTGCTCAAGGCGCATAGCACGTAATCTCTTGCGCAGAAAGACATTCTGGCTTTTTGTTGTTACCACCTTTGGGTAGCAACTGCAAAACCATCAAGCCTTTCTGCATCAATATCTTACGGCTCTGCATCCTTTCGAACTGCCGAATTTAGGATTTATGTTTTTCCTTTAGAAACCAAAATCTTGCATTTGTAATTTCAGATTTTTCTTGCATTGGATGATATATAAATATATCTTGATATAATGAGGATTCCTGCTGCTTTGGCAATTGATATAATTGCAAGACATTATTAAACATTAAACACACAATTACCAGAACGAAACCATGAAACGCAAAGTGATTTATTTTTTTCTTGTTGTATTCTTGCTATTTGTTTCAATTCAATCGTATACCCTTAAGTTGTCTCCATTGTATATTGCTTTGTCTTTTTTTGTTTTCACTATTATATCCATGCTTGGATTAAGATGGATTTCCACCAAAAAAAACATTGGGACGAAAAAGGGGAATTAAGCGGTTAAAAGTTTTTTTAATTTGGTTCTCAAAAAGAATGTTGACGTTTATTCGCAAGCAAGCCATAATAAATTGATTCCATTCCTTTTGTTTTCAAATATCCAATATTTTTACATGTAATATGATCAATTCATTTCAAAACACTTTGTTAATGTTTTTTATCGCCTCTGTACTTTTGGTGTTTGGACTAATTGTAATTCTGCTCAAAACCCCGCTTGTTTTTTTATTTAAAGATAAACCCGGGACAAGGAAAATCCATCAGCGGGCCATTCCTCGCGCCGGAGGCATTTGCATAGCGTTTTCATTTGTAGTAATGGTGCTCATTTGGCATTTTTTTTCTTTTCAAAATCTTCCGCGATTACCTGTTTTGTTTTTTCATATAGGTCTCATCGTTACAATGGGAATAGCGCTTGTAGGTGTTTTTGATGACACCACTTCTTTTGTCATATTAAACAGGGCAAAGTTCCTTATCGAATTTTTAATCGCCGTTGAAGTTGTCGTTCTCTTCGGTATTCAATTTACAAGTATTAATTTTTTCGGCATATTCATTATTAGCAATAAATTGCTTTTGAGTATTATTTCAATATTTTGGATGATTGGTGTGGCAAATGCTTTTAATATTATCGATGGAATCGATGGATTGGCCGGCACTATTGCATTAATAAGTTTTCTGACGACCGCGTTATTGTCATTTCACGCAAATGCCCCGGAAATAGGCATTTTGTGCATTATCATTTCAGGGTGCATTATCGGATTTTTGTATCATAATATTTCTCCGGCACGGGTTTTTCTCGGTGATACCGGCTCATTGTTATTGGGAATGCTATTGTCAATTTTGTTGCTGTATTTGGTTTCCCAGGTAAAATCGATAATATCGATAAATACCGCTTTTTTGATAGCCGGGTTTCCCATTTTAGACGTTACCGTTGCCATGCTGCGGCGGTTTTTACGCGCACTACTTGACGGAAGGGGCTTTGCCAACGCGTTTAGAGCGATTACCGTTGCCGATAGCGAGCATATGCATCATCGCCTTATTTATCGTGGGCTCAGCCATACCCAGGCGATATTGATTATTGCAACATTAAGCGCGACGTTTTGCATAACCGGTATTTATATAAACATGTTTCAAGAATTCAAATATCCGCTGGTTGCCTATGTATTTGTCGTCATATTCTGGTTCTTATACGAATTGAACTTTGTCGATAGATTTATAGTTTACATACGATTTATGCTTCGCCGGAAAGCGCCGGACCCGGATTATCGGATAGGCGTGATAGACGCGGATTCAGTTTTGCATCATGCCCTCATACATTATAGGCAAAGAAAATTCAGTTTCGATTTTATAAGCCATCAGGAAGTGGAAAGCAATGAGTCTATCAGTAAGCTCCGATTACAGGAAGTAAATAATTCGAACAAACAGTTTTTCATATCCGCAACATGGGCAAGCGACACGCGAAAATTTTCCCGGGAAATGATAAATGCCGTTATAAGCGATTGGGCGATTAATGCAACAACAGGAAAACAATACGGTCGCGATGGCAGGAAAAAAAGATCGGCAAAAGACATTGACTTTTCAAGTTTCAAGCCGCATACCGCAATAGTCATTAATTGCCGCAAGGAAAGTGAACTCGAACATAAAATGGTCTTAGGCCGGCAATTAGGCAATGAAATGAGATGCGCTATTATCATGATAACAGAGCATTTGCCTAATGTCGACAATGCGGCAACGAAGAATTTGGCCAAAGACATGATTTTTGTTCACAAGCCCTTTTATTCGCCTGTGTTTTTCAAGGAACTGTTTCAATTGTCGGTACAATGGAACAAGCTGGGCAACGCAGGCAATGCTTTGGACTATTCGATAATCATGAAAAAGATGGCGGTTTAACAGGTATGCGATTTGCAGAAAAAAACATGTCGCGGTTATTAATAATTTCCAAAGACCCTGCTGTTCGCAACGATATGATTATTTTGCTCAGCGGATGCGGGTATTTTGTTGATTATGTGGAAACACGTTCGGAAGGCATCGCGAAGTACAGGAATTTCAAACATGCGGTGGTAATATTGGATGTCCATGCCTTGCCCCGTTCGCCCCATCGCATGCTGCGTTTGTTTCGCATGTATAAAAAGAACCCGATTATCCTCATTGTTGCCGAAAAAAGCGATGAAACCAGACTTTTTCCCTATATGCAATTAGGGATTTTCGATATCGTGACCTTGCCGTTTCAGGTTGATTATTTGTATTTTGTTTTAAAACGCCTTATTGAACATAGCAAGCTCATGGTCCAAAACGAATTCAACCGGATACTGATCCTGATGCTTTTTTTTACACTGCCAATTTGGCTTATTGCAATTTGGTTTTTAGCGCGTCATTTACCGATATAACTATGCACATCCTAACCTTCGACATTGAAGAATGGTTCCATCTCCTGGACACCAATTCCTCGCGAAACGAGGAAGGCTGGAATTCCATGGAGAGCAGGATACATAAAAATGTCGACCGCATTTTAAAGGCCCTTCACAATTCAAAGCACAAAGCAACCTTTTTCTGCTTAGGCTGGGTGGCAAAAAAATATCCTGAAATAATTAATAAAATCGATGCCATGGGGTATGAAATTGCCTCGCATTCAATGTTGCATCAGCTCGTGTTTGAGCAAGGCAAAAAAGCATTTAAGGAAGACCTCACAAAATCAATCTGTTCTCTCGAAGATGTTCTTGGCAAAAAAATAACAATGTTTCGGGCTCCGGGTTTTTCAATCGGCAGTGCAAATCCATGGGCATTTGAAGAGCTTTGCGAATGTGGAATCGAAATCGATTGCTCGGTTTTTCCCGCAACGCATGGGCATGGAGGATTCAAGGAATTTGGGCAGGCAAAGCCAGCATTAGTATCCGTAAATGGGAAAACAATAAAGGAATTCCCGATAAATTTATTTTCAAAGTATGGCAAAAATTTCATTTTCTCGGGAGGCGGGTATTTCAGGCTGCTTCCCTATCCTGTTTTGCTTGCCTTGTTTAAGCGTTCGGAATATTGCATGACCTATTTTCACCCGCGTGATTTCGATGCAATGCAGCCAATGCTTCCGGGTTTGCCGCTGCGCAGGAAATTCAAATCATATTATGGATTGTCAAGTGCTTTTTCCAAGCTCGAAAAATTACTGAAAGAGTTCGTTTTCACCGACGTACGCACCGCAGCCTCGAAAGTCGATTGGGACAAGGCGCCGGTCGTGAAGTTGTAAGAACTTTATTCACCTATTACCTATTACCTATAACCTTAGGAATTGTATGTCCTCAGTTTTAATATTCGGCGGATCAGGGTTTGTCGGCAGGCATTTGCAGAAAATGATCTTAGAGCAAAAGCTATTCGGGAAAATTTACATTGCAGACATTCGCACGCCAAAAGAAACCAACGAATTATGCGAATATGTTTGTTGTGATGTTCGAAAGCCGATATCCGAAAATATCTGCAACGAAATACCAACATGTATTATCAACCTTGCGGCAGTGCATACAAGTCCGGGCCATCCGGCGCACGAGTATTTTGAAGCCAATATTTTAGGGGCGCAAAATGTTTGCGCCTATGCGGAAAGCCGGAGCATAAGCAATATCATTTTTACGAGTTCCATTTCCGTGTATGGCCCCGGAGAAGATGAAAAATCGGAAGATTTCATTCAAATGCCCAATATTCCCTATGGTTCTTCAAAAGCAATAGCAGAGTATATTCATCGGGAATGGTTCAAAAAGGATGAAACGAATCGACACCTTGCAATTCTTCGTCCTGGCGTCATTTTCGGGCCTGGTGAAGGCGGTAATTTCACCCGCATTGCCAATGCACTTGAAAAGGGCTTTTTCCCCTTGCCGGGCCGCACCGACACCATAAAGGCTTGCCTTTACGTAAAAGATATTTGCCGTTTTATTTTGCAAAAGGTGCAAAACCCCCAAGGCTATTGTTTGTTTAATTTCTGCTTGCCCGAAAAAATCACGATTGGCCAAATTGTTAAGGCTTTTAAAACCGTTTTAGGATATAAAGCCTACACCCCGCTTATTCCTCTTTGGACAATCAATTTTGGTGTTGCAGTACTGGGCATATTGAATGTACCAATTGTACGGAAAATGGGAATGGTGCCGGAAAGAATTGTCAAGCTTGTTCGCTCAACCAATATCAGCTCAACAAAACTTGTATCATCGGGATTTACTTTTTCATATCATTTGGAAGATGCGCTGAAAGACTGGGAAAAAGATAGCGGCGGGAAGCATTTAATATAAAAAATAGGTTCTATGTCATGGGTGATAGGTTATGGGTAGGATATAAATGCAAAGAAGGTAATAGGTGATGGGTAATAGGTAACGGAAACGGGTAATGGGATCCGGTCAATTTATGAGGGGTTCGATTGTTTAGTACCTATATTTGGATTATACACGCATTTTGCGCGTGCACTATGTACTCGAAGTGTATATAATATATAAAATAAACTTATCCCATGCGACATGTCCCCGAAGCGATAGCGTAGTGGGGAGCATGGGGTTAGTAGCTATATAGAAAACATCTACACGAGACGCGTAGATATATAATCTCAGCTAAAACTATCCAGTTGCGAACAACGGATTAAGCTGCTTTGAGTTTCGTTTGTTTTGCTTGTCGAGTGACAATATTTTTGGAATATCGATTACGAATTGATTCAATATCGCGATCAAATTTCTTCGGCGTTTTTACCATTTTGTCATCCAATTCATGGCGGATTTTTTGAA
>Ga0182027_10002078_pt1 | contig 32678 bp, 34 predicted proteins | sample 712E1DmetaG_FD_121300 | JGI IMG/M metagenome (GOLD analysis project Ga0182027, IMG submission 121300) | Permafrost microbial communities from Stordalen Mire, Sweden - 712E1D metaG (Illumina Assembly) | ecosystem: Environmental > Terrestrial > Soil > Wetlands > Permafrost | place: Sweden...
CTTTTGTCTTTTGTCTTCTTGTCACCCCATCACCCTTTCTCCCACTTAAACACTGACAATGTCTCTGCCAAAGGGACTAAGTGCAATTGCGGTGAGTTTGAAATGCTGCATACCAAATGGAATTCCTATAATCGTAACGCAAAGTATCAATCCGAACAACGCGTGCGTTAGTGCGATCCATAATCCACCAGTGAGCAACCAGATTACATTCATTATTATATATAGGCAGCCTGATGCTCTTTCATGAACACGGGTTGTCCGACCGAATGGCCACAAAGCCATTGAGGCCATTTTCAGGGTCTGAATGCCAAAAGGAATTCCTATAATTGTTATTATCAGAATCAGACTTCCAATAAAATATTCGATCGTAATAAATATTCCTCCAAAGATTAGCCAGATTAAATTTCCAAGTAATTTCATAAGAGGCAAGTTAAAAGAGTCATTCTAAAATTATATTCTGATTCCTGGGATATTTAACAGAATAGGAGAGAACCAGTTCCTTTTTCTCCTGCGGTTTTATCTCAATATCCCATTTTACTGTTCCTGTTTCAGCGTTAAGAGTTCCTCCCGAAAGCTCGGTAGTTTCAACAACAATACTACTGTTTGAAGAAACAGGAACCTGATCGTTGACAGTAATCTTAATAGGATTTGTTTTGTTATTCCTGATGGTCAGAAGAAAAGAATATGTCTCGGTTCTATTTGAACCGATAATTTTTTTGCTCGTGAAATCTTTTCTTTTTTCCCTTTTTACCAGGATGCTGTTATCTGTGCCTAAGGAGATAGTAAGTGTATCGGTAAGCTGATTTACATTCAGATAGGATTTTCCCACAAAGGTATTTTCAAAATAGAGTGTGGCTTCACCTGACAACAGGTTCTGCTTTGCCCAATCGGTTATATTCCCGGTGAGATATGCTATCTGAGACATTTTGGGTATGGTAACATATTTATAGTCAGCTGGTGTTGATGTCTGTTGAATCTCTATTGTCTGAGCTTTCCCGTCAGTCGGGATTGTATATGGAAGTGAAACATCAAATGACACACTCATTTCACCAACTTTTTTCTCGACAAGCACCGGAGGTGCAGCAACTTCCTTTTCAGCAGTTCTTTTATCAGATTTTTCCATTTCCTGTACCATCATTGGAGCTGCTTCACTTTTAATTGCACCGACGTTATAGCTTTTCAGCATAACAGGGTTATAAAAATCTATGAACCATGGATTCAGTACTGGAACGTCTCCAGCGACCCAGGGGGTAGCATTTGAGAAACTAAGTTTTACATCTTTCCATTCCACTCCGGAATTCTGGAAAACATTTGCTTTATAGAATATTACAACAGGTTTGTTGATATCCTCGACCCTGATATCATATGAAGGATACCATCCTGCGTTTGACACAACATAACTGAAAAAAAGCTTACCTGAAACCGGTTTATCGGATGATACTGTAACAGATATTTCGCCGGAAGGTAATTGCTGTTTTCCAAGTTTTTCGGAAATCTGTTGCTGCAAGGCCGTGATCTGTTTATTATAATCTTTAATCAGTCTGGCTTTTTTCAGTACTGTAACATTCACCTGTTCTATATTGCTGGTGTACAGATCCATCAGGATTTTGAACTGTTCTATCGAAAAGGTAGTCTCCTTAACCAGGATTGCTTTATTGCCGACCAGGAAATCCTCCTTTTCCTGAAGAGTTTTAATGGCAGTGTTTTCATCCTCCACTTTTGCCTGCAGGGTTTCAATCTGACTCTTTATATTTTTTACGTCCGGCGATTCTTCCAGGTTCTGAAGAAAATTGTTCTGAAGATTTACCGAAAGTATGGTGAATTCGCCTATTCCTTTCACCTGGATACTCTGTGCATCAATGTAAGGTGAAAGCCCTTTAAGCTTTAAAATTATCTTTCCCTGAGTAAGATCAAATGTAGATTCATGATTCAATTGCGCCCGGTCGGGATAGACTGTAACATGCTTTATTTCAGCTTTTATTTCTTTTTCATTATCTGCAAGAAGGTTAAAAGAAAATACTAAAAGAATTATTGAAATGGCTGCTGCTTTTTTCATAAATCAATATTTAAAGTTGAATCTAAAGATAAGTTTTTTATCAATCACGGAAAATCATTTATTGTTCCGTAATATTGATTTCAAAACGATAATATAACATTAATAATAAAAAAATGTTTGATTCAGTATTTTCAGTACCAAATGTTAAATAAGCTGAATTAATGCTCACATTTTATGTTAATTATCGCTTTTATTGTTTGTACTGTCATAATTAGCATACCTTTAGATAAAATTAAAAATCTGCGAATGAAATCTTTAAAGATTGGTAATCTTGAAATCGCTATACCGATAATTCAGGGTGGGATGGGAGTAGGAATTTCTTTATCGGGACTTGCAGCTGCAGTAGCCAATGAAGGCGGTGTGGGTGTCATTTCAAGCGCCGGGCTCGGACTTTTATATAAAAATTCTCAGGGAGATTTTCTTGAAGCCAGTATTTATGGATTAAAGGAAGAGATCAGGAAAGCAAGGGAAAAAACCCTGGGAGTGATCGGAGTGAATGTAATGGTAGCCATGACAAATTTTGCAGATATGATAAAAACTGCAATTTCTGAAAAGGTCGATATTATAATCGCAGGTGCCGGCCTCCCCCTGGATTTACCTTCATTTCTGAAGAAAGGAAGTACAACAAAACTTGTCCCTATTGTCTCTTCTGCAAGAGCTGCCAAAATTATTTGTGAAAAGTGGAAGACAAATTACAATTATCTGCCTGATGCAGTAATTGTTGAAGGTCCAAAGGCAGGAGGACATCTTGGTTTTAAAGAGGAACAGATCTTTGATAATGATTATTGCCTTGAAAAGCTTGTACCTGAAATTGTAAATGAACTGAAACCCTTCGAAGAAAAATATAATCAACAAATACCACTGATTGCCGCAGGTGGAATTTATACCGGAGAAGATATTCATAAGATTCTTGAGTTAGGCGCTTCCGGGGTTCAGATGGGGACAAGGTTCGTAACAACTGAGGAATGTGATGCTTCAACTGCTTTTAAGCAGTCCTATATTGATGCGACTGAAAAGGATATTGAAATAATAAAAAGTCCGGTAGGAATGCCCGGCCGTGCTATAATTAGCAGTTTTATAGAGAAAGTCAGGGAAGGGAAAAAACAACCTAAAAAATGTCCCTTTAAATGCATAAAGACCTGTGACATATCGAAAAGTCCATATTGCATAATAATTGCTCTTATCAACGCATTAAAGGGTAATTTTGAACATGGCTATGCTTTTGCAGGTTCAAATGCATTCAGGGCAACAAAAATAACTACTGTAAAGGAATTGTTCCAGTCTATTTTAAAAGAGTACAGGGCAACTGCTTAATTTCTGAATCCTTTTTCAGATAATTAAAATCCACATATCCAGACCTGTTTTTCTCCATTTGCTTTTCTGCCATTGGGCAACCCGGAGCAGGATAATTGATAATCTTATGTTCCTTATTGTCAGCAGGATTCCATCCCATTAAAAAATACAAAACAAAGAAGCCAATTATATAAGCAACAATGATGTGCCAGCCATATTTCATCCATCTAACGACATTACGTGATTCGGGAAATTTACTGGTTATTGCAACCCCTGCGGATGAACCAAACCAGATCATCGATCCGCCGAAACCAACAGAATATGCCAGCATGCCCCAGTCATAATGTCCCTGATCAAGACAGAGTTTCGTAAGTGGAATATTATCAAAAACAGAAGAAACAAATCCGAGAATAAACGCCGAAACCCATGATGCATCAGGAAGATCTTTAACCGGCATCAGGGAAGCACTGAAAACAAGACAGACAAGAAATAATGTCCCTTTTATGGCACCGGGAACCTCTTTCCATGGAATCGTACTGAATGTAGCACCAATAAGGATTGCAATCCATAATCCGAGAGCAGGCATATCATAGAGGAAATTGGAGATTATTGCTCCAATCAGCATTAATGCCACAATTATTAATTTGCCCCAGTCAACTTTGATGTCCGGCGTTGCATCTTTTTGTATCCTCTGGTACTTATCCTGCTGATGTGATGCAAACCAGGCGAAAAATGCCAGTGCTGAAATCGCAGCAATAAATCCATGCAATAAATTAAACGGACTTACTCCATCTATCCACATCATGGTGGTGGTTGTATCTCCGATTACACTACCGCTGCCACCGGCATTGCTGGCTGCAACTATTGCAGCAATATATCCTATATGAACCCTGTTTTTAAATACTACTGTCGCAATAGCTCCACCGATCAAAGCTGCGGCTATATTATCGAGGAAAGAAGAAATTATACATACAAATACTAATAATACAAATGGCCCTTTCCAGTCATCAGGTAGATAATTAGGAAGAATATCTGGTACACCCGACTCTTCAAAAAGTTTAGCAAGGATTGCAAATCCAAGAAGCAAACCCATAAGATTCAGAATTATAACCCATTCTCCCTGTCTCAGACTTTTGTCCAGAATCTGATCACTGAAACCATTAGTCCCGAATAAATGTTCGTAAATATTGAATTGTGAATCAAAAATGAACTTGAAAAGGATCAGTATCGAGACGCCAATAATCGCAATTTTAAAAGTCTGCTTATTAAAAAGAGCAATTCCGATAAGGATAAAAGCAAAAATTATAAATTCAACACGCACAGGACCAATTGTCGGTACTTGTCCGTCTGATGCAATAAGAAGTGAAGGTGAAAGTAAAATTACCAGAAAAAGAATAAATCTTTTTTTATTGATTGTAGAAAGTATGTCAATCAGATTTTTCATGAGGTACTACTTCATGTCCGTTTCTATTATTATATCAAATGAAGCTATTTTTTCTAACTTGATTGAAATGATTAATGGACTTTTTTATTTACTCCATTGTCTGATTGGGGAAAAAGATGTATCATGCAGTTTATAAATGTCATAGATCTTCTTTTATATTTAAGAGCTGGGTTGGGTTGAGTTCAGAAAAACCAATATTAAGAACTTTTTGTATTCAAGGTTGCCGGGACTCATTATATTTTTATTTATTTTTGCATGTTTATTTAGATTAAATCTAATTAGTAGTGTGACAAAAGGGTTTTTTGATTGTTTATGTTAATAGTGGAATGAGTCGCTTTATTAAGAAGAAATGGATAAGAAACAAGATAATATCATAAATGAGGTAACATCTGGCGAATACAAATACGGATTCTTCTCCGATATAGATACTGAGAAAATCGCAAAAGGACTTAATGAAGACGTTATCCGGATTATCTCGACAAAAAAAAATGAGCCCGACTGGCTGCTTGAATTCCGGTTGAAATCCTACAGGCATTGGTTAACAATGAAGATGCCCACATGGCCTAATCTTAAAATTCCGGAAATACATTATCAGGATATTATCTTTTATGCAGCACCAAGACAAAAAATTGCACCGGAAAGTTTCGATAATATCGACCCTGAGCTGAAACGGACATTTGATAAGCTGGGAATTCCTCTTGAAGAACAGAAAAGACTTTCAGGGGTTGCGGTGGATGCGGTGATGGATAGCGTTTCAGTTAAAACAACTTTCAAAGAAACTCTTGCCGAGATGGGAATTATCTTCTGCTCTTTCAGCGAAGCAGTTCAGGAGTACTCTGACCTGGTAAGACGCTATATGGGTTCCGTTGTTCCTTATACGGATAACTTCTTTGCGACATTAAATTCAGCAGTTTTCAGTGATGGTTCATTCTGCTATATTCCCAAAGGTGTAAGATGTCCAATGGAACTTTCTACATATTTCAGGATCAACTCAGCTAATACCGGTCAGTTTGAAAGAACACTGCTTATTGCTGATGAGGAGAGCTTTGTCAGTTACCTTGAAGGTTGCACTGCTCCGCAAAGAGATGAGAATCAGCTTCATGCTGCTATAGTTGAAATAGTCGCAGAAAAAAATGCTGAAGTAAAATACTCCACTGTTCAAAATTGGTATCCAGGTGATAAAGAGGGGAAAGGTGGAATTTTCAATTTTGTAACGAAGAGAGGACTATGCCGAGGAGATAATTCAAAGATTTCCTGGACTCAGATCGAAACCGGTTCAGCAATAACATGGAAATATCCGTCATGTATTCTGCGTGGAGATAATTCAACAGGTGAATTTTATTCTGTGGCTGTTACAAATAACCACCAGCAGGCTGATACTGGTACAAAAATGATTCATATTGGCAAAAATACAAAAAGCACTATCGTGTCTAAAGGCATATCAGCAGGACATGGGCAGAACAGCTACCGCGGTCTCGTGAAGGTTCTTAAAAATGCTTCAAATGCACGGAACTATTCTCAGTGCGACTCTCTGCTTATGGGAGATAAGTGTGGTGCACACACTTTCCCGTATATTGAGGTTGATAATTCGACTGCCATTGTTGAACATGAAGCTACAACCTCAAAAATCGGAGAGGATCAGATATTTTATTGTAATCAGAGAGGCATATCCACAGAAGATGCTATAGGCCTTATTGTGAACGGATATACAAAAGAAGTATTAAACAAATTGCCGATGGAATTTGCAGTAGAGGCTCAAAAGCTTCTTCAGATAAGCCTTGAAGGCAGTGTAGGTTAAAACAAAATAAAAGAAAATATTTCAATCATGTTAAGTATAAAAAATCTTAAGGCTGCAATTGAAGGAAAGGAAATTCTGAAAGGAATCAGTCTTGAAGTAAAAGAAGGGGAAGTGCATGCCATAATGGGGCCAAATGGTTCCGGGAAGAGTACTCTTGCCGCTGTTATTGCCGGCAGGGAATATGTGGAGGTTACCGAAGGCACTGTTACTTATTATGGAAAGAATCTTCTGGAAATGTCTGCAGAGGATAGATCTAAGGAGGGTATTTTTCTTGGCTTTCAGTATCCGATTGAAATACCCGGAGTAAGCATGGTCAATTTCATGAAAACAGCTGTTAATGAACATCGTAAACATAAAGGTCTGGAACCTCTTTCAGCTTCCGACTTTCTTAAGATGATGCGTGAAAAAAAGGAGATGGTCGAAATCGATTCCAAACTAGCAAACAGGTCAGTAAATGAAGGCTTCTCTGGCGGTGAAAAAAAGAAGAATGAAATCTTTCAGATGGCGATGCTGGAACCAAAGCTCGCAATACTCGACGAAACTGACTCGGGACTTGATATTGATGCTCTTCGCATTGTCGCAAATGGTGTAAACAGGCTGAAAAGACCCGATAATTCTACCATAGTGATTACGCATTATCAGCGATTGCTGGACTTTATTATTCCTGATGTGGTTCATGTTCTTTATGATGGAAGAATAGTGAAAACTGCCGGAAAGGAACTTGCCTTCGAGCTTGAGGAAAAGGGCTATGACTGGATTAAAAAAGAGGTTGAAAAAAATGAACTCTCATGGACATCAAGTCTGAAATAAGCTCAAAGTACTCTGATCTGTATCTTGAGAATATTGGTAAGATTACTGATATTTCATCGCCATATATTAATTCTTTCAGGGAAGAAGCCATTGGTAAATACAGAGAACTGGGTATTCCTACAAGAAAGAACGAAGCTTATAAATACACAAATCTTGATCCCTTCTTCAATCACGATTACAGGAACTATTTTATGCCTGTTCCGACTGATTTTTTGAAAGCCGAAGAATTCAGATGTGATATTCAGGATCTTGATACTCATGGATTTGTATTGCTTAACGGTTTCTATCCAACCATAAATGACAAACTAAGACAACTGCCAACTGGTGTCTGGATAGGAAGCCTGAATGAAGCTGCAGGAAAGTTTGGCGATCTTATCAGAAAGCATTATGGGAAGTATGCAAAAAGCAATACCGACGGACTGGTACACCTGAATACTGCTATGGCTTCAGATGGCGTTTTTATCTATGTTCCCAGTGGAGTTGCAATTGGTAAACCTATCCAGATAGTCGATCTTGTCCACTCCGATGAAGATATGTTCAACCAGCACAGGAATCTTATTATAGTTGAGGAGAATGCAGAAATTTCTCTCATTGTTTGCGACCATGCAATGACTCCTCAAAAATTTCTAACAAATGCTGTTACTGAGATTTATGTCGGAGAAAATTCTCATTTCGATATTATCAGAGTGCAGAACGAACACAATAATGCCTGCAAGATCACTCATACCTTTATTCACCAGGAGAAAAATTCAACTGCTTCTTCAAATAATATAACTCTTCATGGCGGATTGATAAGAAACAGTACTTACCATTATCTTGCAGGTGAAGGCGCTCAGAGTATATCTAATGGATTGTACCTTACCGATAAATGGCAGCATGTCGATAATTTTGTAAATGTCGAACATGCCGCTCCTAATTGCACAAGTAATCAACTTTTTAAAGGTGTTCTTGATGATATGTCAACCGGCGCTTTCAATGGAAGAATTTTTGTAAAGCCTGACGCTCAGGGCACGGTTGCATATCAGAGAAACAATAATATATTGATGACAGATGATGCAAAAATGGATACCAAGCCTCAACTTGAGATCTACGCAGATGATGTCAAATGCAGCCATGGTGCTACAATTGGTCAGATTGATGAAAATGCATTGTTTTATCTCCGGTCAAGAGGCATTGACAAACGGGAAGCTCGTCTGATGCTCATGTTCGGATTTGCCCACGAAGTAATACAGAATATCAGGATTGAACCTTTACGTGAAAGAATGGATAATCTTGTAATGCAGCGTCTTAAGGGCGAATTATCAAGGTGTGCCAGCTGTGTGATAAAATGTGGTTAGACTTAGAACCTTGAAAAAAATAAACGAAATACGTGCCGATTTTCCCCTGTTAAACAAAACAATTTATAACAGGAAGCTGGTCTATTTCGATAACGGTGCAACAACCCAGAAACCCCAGTGTGTGATTGATGCTGTCAGCGATGTTTATCTTAATTATAATGGTAACATACACCGAGGTGTGCATACTCTTAGCGATCAGTCGTCTGCTGCTTACGAAAACGCCAGGGAAATAATAAAATCATTTATAAATGCCGATAAACGTGAAGAAGTAGTATTTACCTCTGGAACAACAGGTTCAATTAATGCGGTGGCTTTTTCTTTTGGCGAAAGATATATCAAACCCGGCGATGAGATCGTCATTTCTAATCTTGAACACCACGCCAATATAGTCCCTTGGCAAATGATGTGTGAACGTAAAAAAGCTGTTCTTCGTATTATTCCGATTAATGATGATGGCGAGATTATATATGATGAATATCTTAAATTACTGAATCCCAGAACAAAACTGGTTTCGGTCACGGAAGTTTCCAACGCTCTTGGTACAATTCTTCCTGTAAGAAAGATTATCGATGCAGCTCATTCAGCTGATATTCCTATTCTTGTTGACGGAGCACAGGGCATTCAGCATGGTATAGTTGATGTAAAAAAGATGAATTGTGATTTCTATGTTTTTTCAGGACATAAAATATACGGACCGACAGGTATCGGGGTTCTTTATGGGAAAGAAAAATATCTCGATGAATTACCTCCATATCAGGGAGGAGGCGATATGGTTGATAAAGTGACTTTTGAAAAAACGACCTATAATGAGCTTCCATTTAAATTTGAAGCTGGTACAATGAATTATGTTGGAGCAATTGGTCTTGGACGGGCCCTTGAATATGTGCTGGGTATTGGCAGAGAAAATATCGCAGAAATGGAACATGACCTTTTAAACTACGCTACAGAAAAACTGTCCGGAATAAAAGACATAATAATTTATGGAAAATCTGAAAATAAAATCCCTATAATGTCTTTCCTGATAAAAAACATTCATCAATACGATGCCGGTATGATACTTGACAAGATGGGTATAGCGGTCAGAACCGGTACTCATTGTGCGCAACCCGTTATGGACAGGTTTGGAATTGATGGAACAATCCGGGCTTCAATGTGTTTCTATAACACAAAAGATGAAGTGGACAGACTTGAGGAGGGTATTGAAAAAGTAATCGAAATGTTTTCATAATAATAGAAATGGAACTTAGTGAGGTTCAGAATAATATTGTAGATGAATTCTCAGCTTTTGAAGACTGGATGGATAAGTACAATTTTCTTATTGAACTTGGTAAGGATCTGCCGGTAATTGATCCACGGTATAAGACAAAAGATTTTCTTATCGAGGGCTGTCAGTCAAAAGTCTGGCTTCATCCTGAATTCAATGGGGAAATTATAACATTCACTGCCGACAGCGATGCTATAATTACTCGAGGGATTGTTTCATTATTAATAAAGGTATTATCCGGAAGAACTCCGCAAGAGATTATTGGGGCTGACCTCTACTTCATTGATAAGATAGGTCTGCGACAAAATCTTTCACCTACAAGATCCAACGGACTTCTTTCGATGGTAAGACAAATGAAGCTTTATGCGATGGCTTATGATGTCAGGAACAGAAAAAATAAATAATTATGGACTCAGCTGAACAGCTCGAAATTGAAACCAGGATTGTGGATATCCTTAAATCAATATTTGACCCCGAGATACCTGTCAATATCTACGATCTCGGATTGATATATGAGATAAACCTTGATGATGAGCATATTGCCCACATCACCATGACCCTTACGGCTCCGAATTGTCCTATGGCAGAGGAGCTGGTTGAAGAGGTAAAATATAAAGTCGCTGGAATTCGCGGAGTAAAGGACTGTGACCTGAAACTAACCTTTAAGCCGCCCTGGGACAAAAGTATGTTAAGCGAAGCTGCAAAGCTTGATCTGGGATTTCTTTAATATTTTGTCGCAATGATTTCTTCGGGCAATAAGGATCTTGGTGAGAAAATTAAACGTCATGCTATTTCTATCGGATTCGATCTAGTTGGTATTGCACCTTCGAAACAATTAACAGATCATAAGGAAATTATAAATAGATGGTTAGCAGCAGGTATGAATGCCGGCATGAGTTTTTTTGCCAGGGATGTACAGAAAAGATTAAATCCCGCGTTTCTTCTTGATGAGGCCAGGTCTGTTGTGGTCGTCGGGATTAACTATTTTCCTGATGAAATTCAGGGAGGCAACGGAATTCCCATTATCTCAAAATATGCATATGGTAAAGATTATCATATGGTTGTAAGTGAAAAGCTTAATGATCTTCTTGAATTTATTGTTTCTTGTGAACCAGCTGCCAGAGGAAAAGTTTGTGTCGATTCAGCACCTATACTTGAGAAAGCCTGGGCCCATGAAGCGGGTTTAGGCTGGATAGGGAAAAATTCATTACTCATAAATAAAAAAATCGGATCATTTTTGTTTCTTGGCGAACTTGTACTTAATCTTGATCTTCAGTACGATAAACCATTTTCGAAAGATTATTGCAGTAGTTGCAGCATCTGCCTGGAATCTTGTCCAACGAATGCTATCAATGAAAATAAAACTATTGATGCCCGCAAATGTATTTCATGGTTAACTGTAGAGAACAAGAATGCAATTCCTGAAGAATTCAGGGGGAAAATGGAAGAAAGAATTTTTGGTTGTGATGTTTGTCAGGATGTCTGCCCATGGAATAAAGAAGCGCGACCAAATCATATTCCTGAATTTGTACTACCCGAAGAATTAAAAGGGTTGACTTTAAAAGATTGGATAAACCTTAGCAAGGAGGAGTATCACACTCTTTTTTTAAGATCTTCAGTTAAAAGAAGAACCTATGAACAGTTTATGGAGAATGTAACATTTGTTACAAATACAGGAAATTGATTTTACACTTGATAGTCACCAATTATTGTTATTACAACCTCCCTTCTCTCCCTGGGCCCGTCAAATTCACAGAAGAAAATATTCTGCCAGGTGGAGAGTCCAGGCTTTCCTTCAATTATCGGTATGGTTTCTGATGGACCTACCAGGCCGGCCTTAAGATGCGAATCCCCGTTATTATCCTGTCTGTCATGCTCCCAGACACCAGATGGAATAATTTTATTGAGCAAGGTAACTACATCATTCTGAACTGATTGATCCAAATTTTCCTGGATCATAATTGCGGCGGTCGAACCTCTTGCATAGACTGAAACCAATCCGTTAATTATTCCGCTTTCATCTACTGCCTTACTGACTTCAGCTGTAATGTCATATAAAGAATTTCTGCGGTCAGTTCTGAGCGTAATTACTCTTTGCATAACTGTTCATTTAAGTTAATAACATAAAATTAATATATGTTTTTTACCTTTCATCTAATATTACGTCTATAAAACAGAATGCCACAACAGATTTTGATAGAAGAAGATATTATAAATAAATGCAGAAACGGAAGTCTATCTGATTTCGGAAAGCTGATAGAGAAGATTTCACCCTTTGCATTTTCAGTGGCATTCAGAATTCTGACTGATGAAGAACAGGCAAAGGATATTGTGCAGGAAACCATGATAACACTTTGGCAAACAATTAAAAAGATCAACTCACCTGGGAGTTTTACAGCGTGGCTGTATAGAATTGTTGTGAATAAGTGCTACGACCAGTTGAGAAGGAGGAAAATAAGCCCGGAGTTTAGACCGGATGAAAAAACATGGGCTCTTATCTCAGACAGAATTTCCGGGAATAATTCTTCCCTAGTTGAGGAATCAGAGACAGCTCAAATAATTAACATGCTGACTGACAAGCTGAGTCCGAAGCAGAAAGCAGTTTTTGTCCTGTGCGATCTGGAAGAGATGTCGAACGAAGATGTTTCTTTGATCATGGGAATAAGCAGAACTAATGTAAAAGCTAATCTTCATTATGCCAGAAAGAATATCAGCGAAATGATTGAAAAATATTTATAAAATGAGAGTTGAAAATAAGAAATATGAACAGATTCTGGATATGCTGAAAAGGTCCAAACCGGTTTTAAAGAATGCAGGATCAATTTCAGAAAAGGTTATAAGGCAACTGAATGAAGAAAAATCCAAAATCAGTTTTCCGGAATTGATAATTGATTATCTCTTTGGCTGGACATATATTGGCTGGGTCAGGAGATCCCTGATTGCAACTGTTCTTGTAATCACAATTTTATTCGGTTATCAGCAGGCGCTTATCCTGAAAAGAATTAATGATCTTTCAGGGCAAAGGATTCAGAATAGTCCTCTGATAATGACAAATCTGAGAGATGATCTGACAAACAGGATAATGGAATACAGAATTGCTGGTAAGAAACTTACAAATGAAAGAACATCAGTTTCGCAAAAAGAACTGGATGAATTGATCATTTCTATCAATAAGCTTCAGGTTAAATATAAAGATCTTTTTATCCTGATAGAGAATGATCCGCAGTTAAAAAAATATGTAAATGCAAGATTGAATGAAAGCAGGAATAACTAAAATTTAATCTACGAAATCATGAAAAGAAAATCGATTAAGTCAGTTCTGATCGCAGTTTTATTATTGGGCTTTTCGTGCGATGAACCCGAAACCACAGTGACAAATATTGTCCATCCTGACGGTTCGGTGACAAGAAAAATTGAAATGAAGAATAATGAAAATAAATTTAAGCTATCTGACCTTCAGGTACCCTTTGACAGCACCTGGATTATTAAAGATACTATCCAAATAGGTGAAAAAAAAGACACAACATTTATTAAGACTGCAGAGAAATTGTTTAAAAATGTTGAGGAAATTAACAATAGCTATCGTGCAAATAAAGGAGCCAATAATGAGATTTCACGGAAAGCTTTGTTCGTTAAAAAGTTTCAGTGGTTCAATACCGAATACAGGTTCAGTGAACTGATTGACAAGAAAATGTCAAATGGATACCCAATTAAAGATTTTCTTAATAGGGACGAGGAGGCCTATTTTTATTCTCCTGAAAGTATAAAAAGCGATAAGAAAAATGGTCCTGATAGCTTGAAATTCAGGGCCTTTGAGGATACTATCAATCGGAAAATCGAAATGCGGACCACTAAAAGTATTGCAGCAGAATGGATTTCTGAATTTTCCAGGCAAACAGAAGCAAAAGCAGGGAAAGATTTGACAAAAGAATCCTTAAAGGCACGGGAAAATGAATTTGTAAAATTGATTAAACTTTATGATAATAAATTTGACAGTTTATGGAAGGAGGGAGTTATATTAAAAGACTTCATTGGCGAAAAAAATGCTATCCGGTTCAAAACTGAAGCTGATTCGGCTTTATCAATTGTAGAGAGGACTGTTTTCGTTAGTTTTAAAGAATATTCTGTAAGGATCGTAATGCCCGGGAAAGTAATTGGTACTAATGGTTGTATTGATAAAACAGAAACTTTGCTCTGGTCTGTGAAATCTGATTATTTTCTCACAGAACCATATGAAATGTGGGCAGAGTCTAAAGTGACTAATACTTGGGCATGGATAGTCACGGGAGTCTTCATACTTTTTGTAATTATAGGGTTAATTATCAGGTTATTCAGGAAAAGAAAGATTTGAGAAAAAAAAGAGGCCGGAAATTTCCGGCCTCTTTTTTTTTCACTCCAATTACCTTGTAAAAGTGTCGATTATCTGTTATAATCTTTAAGCATTAGCATTAGCTTCTGACGTGTAAAGAAAATTCTGCTTTTTACGGTGCCGATCTTAAGATCAAGCTTATCAGCAATTTCTTTATATTTAAAACCTTCCATATGCATTCTGAAAGGAATCCTGAACTCGTCACTTAAGGAATCGATTGCCTTCTCTATTTCAGCTTCGGCATATATCGATTCGGGAGAAACATAGCCTTTATCATGTGGCATGTTTATATAATATAGATCCTTAGTCCCGTCAATTAGGGTGTTCTCTTTTACATTACGCCTGTAATTGTTAATAAAGGTATTCTTCATTATTGTAAAGACCCAGGCTTTCAAATTTGTATAATCTACAAATTTGTCTTTATATGTAATTGCCTTAAGATAAGTGTCCTGCACAAGGTCAAGAGCACTGTCACGATCAGATGTAAGACTCATTGCAAATCTTTGAAGATTGGGCTTCATTCCTATAAGGCTGCTGTTAAATTCTTGTACTGTCATAACTTTAAGTTTTTGTTGGTTGTTGAAGCAAATCTACACGAATATATAAAGATATGCAAATCTTAATATCTTAAAATCGTTATATTCTAAAAGCATTCTAAATAGTAATGATAATAATAAGCCAGTATATCAAGCACTTAACATCTATTCAATCAAATTATAATAAATTCATTATAAATTGATATTCTGTAAAAAATATGTTTTTCCTTAAGTTTTCCTTAAAATTTTCTTAATGTTCTTGATTCATAATAACCGGTTCCAGACGATGATTTATTTCACCATCTTTTGTACATTTAGGAAAAAAAGAAAAATGGATATCCAGTTTAAGCTCAGCAACGGACAGATATTAAGAGGAATAATCAAAAGTCCGGGAGAAAATTTAAGGGCGGGTATAATTCTTGTTCATGGAATTGGGGAACACATTCAAAGATATTCCCCTTGGATTGAAAAATTTAATGAGAAAGGTTTCAGTTTTGTGGGAGTTGACCTTCCTGGTCACGGTAAATCGGATGGGAAGAGAGGCAACCTTAATAGCTATTCTCTGACTGATGAAATGCTTGATTTTTTAATAGCTGAACATAAAAAGACATTCCCCGCGATACCTGTTTTTATTTATGGGCACAGTCTGGGTGGAGGCATAGTGCTGCAATATTTACTTAAAAAGAACCCCGACATTAATGGCGCCGTGATAACCTCTCCCGCACTGCGTCTAGCATTTCAACCTTCAAAAGCAAAGCTGCTGCTTGCCAGGATAATGAAAAACCTGTTACCATCTCTTATCCAGTCATCTGGACTTGTTGTTGGTCATCTGTCTCATGATCAGAAAATAATTGATGCCTACATAGCTGACCCGCTCGTTCATGGTAAGATTTCAGTCGGACTTTTCCAAAACATGATGTCTGCAGCTGATTATTCACTTTCAAATGCCGGAGATTTGAAAATACCTGTGTTGATTATGCATGGATCAGATGACCTGATTATCTCACCCCTTGGCAGCCAGGATTTTGCATCAAGAACAAAAATGGCTGAACTCAGGATCTGGGAAGGAGGGTACCATGAGCTTCATAATGAGATATTTAAGAATGATGTTTTTTCTTGTATTGTCAATTGGATAGAAAAACGGATCTGATTGATTCAGTTGAAACAATGAATTTCAGAACGACTTTCAATATCGATCCCTCCAAAAATAAAATAGGCTATAACACTCCTGTTATATTAATCGGATCATGTTTTGCCTCGGAAATAGGAAATAAAATGGCTGAGGGAAAGATGAAGGTTCTTATAAATCCTTCAGGTGTGGTATATAATCCTGTTTCAGTCGGGAATACAATTGATATTATCCTCGAAAACAGACTTTTTACTGAGACTGATCTGCATCAAAATAAAGGTATGCATTTTAGTTTTTCACATTATACGGATTTTTCATCCCAAGATCCCTCCAAAACGATAGATAAGATCAATTCGGCTACTAGAAATGCCAATATCTTCCTGAAACAGGCTCGTTTTCTTTTTATAACCTTCGGGACAGCTCACGTTTACCGTTTCAAAGAAACCGAAAAGATAGTTTCAAACTGTCATAAATTGCCATCGTCTTTTTTTTCAGAAGAAATCCTATCTGTTGAAGAAATTGCCTCATCCTGGAATGAGACCTTAAGTAAGCTTCATTCGTTCAACAACCAACTTCGCATTATATTTACTATCAGCCCTGTGAGACATTGGAAAGATGGTGCGCATGAAAACCAGATGAGTAAATCAATTCTTTTTCTTTCAGTTGAAAAACTTCTTAAGCATAAGGCTGTTGAAGGCTATTTTCCAGCATATGAGCTCATGATGGACGATCTCCGGGATTACAGATATTATGCTGAAGATATGCTTCATCCAACTCAAACAGCTATTGACTATATCTGGAAAGCATTTTCTGATTGTTACTTTGAAAACGAAACGATTACCCTTTGGAAAGAGTTATTGTCCGTTTCCAAAGCGATGAATCACAGGTTCTTGTCCGATTCTAGAATCGATAAAATTGAATTTGCTGATAATATTCTGAAAAGGATATTTGAAATCGAGAGAAAAAATCCGTCAATTATTCTCAATGAAGCGAGATCATACTTTATGAAGATCAAGAATGACATAATATGAAGTCCTGTAATTTCACCAGACGTTTTTTATTTATTCTCATATTCTCAAATTATTGAAAAAGAGGCTTATCTATTTCAACAAGGATATCTTATTTATAAAGTCATCCGGATCTTTTGTTATAATAATTTTATTATAAATTTTCTTGTCAGGTAACCCAGGGTAGTCTGTAAAAACTATTTTCGCTATTTGGAGTGATTTACTTACACTACTGAAGTATTCAATCTTCTTTTTCGCATAATCAAATGCACCCGAATTGACAATCAGAAATGTGAATGGTTTTATTTTATGCATTTCGACAACTTCAGATGAGGGGAGGATATCGCCGGTGAATATTACATCGAATCCTCTTTTCTTTAAGGCGTACTTATAAAACAAGAAATTATTGTCGGAAAAATTATCAGAAGTGTTAATCATGGCAACCGAAGGAACAGCCTTGCTTTTTTCTGTCCTGAGCAGATTATCCTCAATAATTATTATCTGTTTTATAGTGTTCCTTACAAACTGCTCCTGTGCCCTTGAAAGACTTCCTGTCTGCCATAATATCCTGGATTTCACCAGCAAAGGATGAAAAAACTTAATGTAAGCATCCTCAATACCATGTTTTTTTATGAAAGGAAGTAAGGTTTCTTTAAATTGATCTTCGTTAAATCTCAGCGCAGACATAAGTACCTTGCCAGGTTGAAAATTCTGATCGGGATCATCATGACGACTGCTAACCACCATGACTTTCCCGGTAAGCTCATCCTCATCCAGCGCTGCTATTTTCGAAATTTTGAAACCATTTCGGTTAAGGTAGGCAACATTGAGAATTTTTTTCAGCTCAGATTCGCTGTACATTCTTATGTTTGAATCTTTTCTGGCCGGTTCAAGAATCTTATACCTTTTCTCCCAAATCCTTATGGTATGAGCCTTGATCCCGGAGAAATTCTCGAGGTCTTTGATTGAATATATGATTACTCCTTCTTCCATAATTTTTAAATATCAGTAGCCATGAACTGTTAAACATAATTATTCAATACAAACAAACAAAATGTAAATTTGTTTATTAATAGAGAATGAAGTTTAAATAGAAATAATGTTGAAAATAAATCTTTCCTATTGATCTGCTAAGAAAAAATACTGATCATTTGAAAATCAAAAAAAATAATTCAGAATTTTTTAATTCGTTCCTTCCACCAATACTTTCTTTACAACCCTAGTATCATCACTAAAAAGGATTACTACAAGGTACATCCCGCGTCTGGGATTATCAAGAACGATTTTCGAAAGCAGTTGTGGCGTGTTGTATTTTACCATGAAGATATCCTGCCCGATAATATTTGATATTTTTATTGAAGATATCTCTTTGTCGCTTTTTATGGTAAAGTTATTTTCCCTGACAGGAACCGGATATATACTTACGTTAATATTTATTTCTTCTTTAGTCATTTCTTTCTGGGAAGATGAGATATAATGATTTACAGAGTCTTTCTGAGAGAAGAGCTTAAGCGAAAATGAAAAAACAAATAAAATGAGTAAAAAATGTTTCATCCGTAAAATTTGTAATTTCTACAACAAAAATTGTGCTAAACTATATTTGACTTAAATAAAATTCTTAATTAAGTCATTTGCCCTGTCAAGATCTTCAGGTGTATCAATCCCGATGCTTTCCCAATCTGTTAATGCAGTTCGAATCCTGTACCCATTTTCAATCCACCGGTTCTGTTCGAGCGACTCGGCTATTTCAAGTGAACTTCTTTTAAGCGCTGTAAGCTTCATAAGGGCATCAGTCCGGTAGGCGTAAATTCCAAGATGCTTATAAAAATCGTGTTTTAGAGGCCATTCATTCATTTCAATATCCCTTAAAAAAGGTATTATAGCCCTGCTGAAATAAATTGCATCTCCCTTTTTTGTGATCACAACTTTAGTTTCGTTGATATTCGAAAGATCCTCGAGTGGCATTACTTTACGGATCAGAGTGGCAATTTCAACTGAGTCATCTTCGAAACATGATTTTAGAAGATCAATCTGTTCTGGTTTGATAAACGGTTCATCACCCTGGATATTAATGACTATATCAATTTTCAACCCTGTTTCAGATTCAATCTTGAAAACAGCCTCAGAGCATCGGTCAGTACCGCTTTTATGATCCGGTGATGTCATAATGACTTTCCCACCAAAAGCAAGGACAGTTTCTTTAATCCTTTCATCGTCAGTGGCAACAAACACAATTTCAAGTGATTTCAAGGCCTGTTCATAAACCCGCTGGATAACTGGAAGATTTCCCAATAGAGCCAGTGGTTTACCAGGAAACCTGGAAGAAGCATATCTTGCCGGAATAATACCGGCAAATCGGGTATGTTTAAAATCTTTCATGCCTCAAATTTACGAAAAACGAATTTCTCAATGTTTTAAAAAAATCTTAAATTCGCAGGATTATTAAAACTTGAATGAAAGATCTGCAGAATATTAAGCAAAGGTTTGGGATTATTGGTAATTATTTAGGGCTAAACAGAGCTCTTGATATAGCCATACAGGTGGCCCCGACTGATCTATCAGTTCTTTTGACAGGTGAAAGTGGAACAGGAAAAGAGGTTTTTCCGCAGGTCATTCATAATTTCAGTGCCAGAAAGCATGGACCATATATTGCTGTTAATTGCGGTGCAATACCTGAAGGAACTATTGATTCAGAGCTCTTCGGTCATGAAAAGGGAGCATTTACTGGTGCAACTGACAGCCGCAAGGGTTATTTTGAAGTGGCTGACAGTGGAACAATTTTTCTTGATGAAGTCGCAGAATTGCCTTTGTCCACACAGGTGAGACTGTTACGTGTTCTCGAAGCCGGCGAATTCATAAGGGTAGGATCTTCAAAAGTGCAGAAAACTAATGTAAGAGTTATTGCCGCGAGTAATGTTGACGTTACTATTGTTATTGACAATGGAAAGTTCAGGGAAGATCTCTTTTACAGACTGAATACGGTTCCAATAACAGTACCGCCGCTTAAAGATCGTGGGGATGATATCCTGCTTCTGTTCAGAAAATTCTCTGTTGATTTTGCTGAAAAGTACAGGATGCCTCCAATAGTACTTAATAAAGATGCGCAGAATATTCTCTTGAACTACTCATGGCCAGGGAATGTTCGTCAACTTAAGAATATTACTGAACAGATATCGATCATAGAGGGAGAAAGAGAAATCACTGCCGAAACGCTTAAAGCTTATCTTCCTGATTATCAGGGTGTAAAATTACCGGCTGTATTCAGAAAGCAAGACGAAAAAGCATTTTCAAATGAGAGAGAGATTCTTTACAAAATACTCTTTGATATGAAAAGCGATATGAATGATCTTAAAAAACTGGTTCTTGAAATCATTCAGAAGGGGGGAAGCGGTCTCGAATTTCATGAAAATAATTCCAGAGTAATAAAGCATTTGTTTGGTGATACAAAGGTTGAGGAACCTATATCAGGTGTTTCCCAGAAAGATGGCGTTGAATATTCTCCAAGACCGGTCAGCGATAATATTCAGGATACTGAAGAAATTGTGGAAGAATCATTATCACTATCAGGCAATGAAATGGAACTAATTATAAAAGCTCTGGAAAAACATAATCATAAAAGAAAAATTGCTGCGAAAGAGCTGGGCATTTCTGAAAGGACACTTTACAGAAAAATAAAAGAATATGGTATTGGATTATAAAATTAATCACCTTTCAGCAAAATATTTAATAATTATTTTGTCAGCAGGTATCTTCTTTTTTGCTGGAACCGGATGTAAAGTAGCTTATACATTCACAGGAGCAAGCATTTCACCGCAAATAAAAACTGTAAGTGTTCAGTATTTCCAAAACAGGGCCAGCCTTGTTCAACCTGCACTGAGTCAGTATATTACATATGCTCTGATTGATAAATGTAAGGCGCAGACCAGTCTGAGTGTAGTTAACAGTACCGGAGATGTTAGTTTCGAGGGTGAGATTACAGACTATAACACCAGACCCCTTACAGTCTCTGCAGATGCAAGAGCCGCTATGAACAGATTTACTATATCCGTAAAGGTGAAATTCACTAATTCTGTCGATCCTACCCTTAATTTTGAACAAACATTTTCCCGTTATCAAGATTATGATAGCAATCTTGATCTGAGCCAGGTGGAAAAAGATCTTTCAGATAAAATTGTTGAATTACTCGTTGAAGATATCTTTAATCAGGCTTTCGTTAACTGGTAATATCCGATGAACAGGAACGATTTTATCAGAATAATCCAAAACACCAATATCACTGATCGTCAGATGATAGGCGAGGTAAGGGAACTGATCGATTTATTTCCATATTTTCAGAGTGCTCATCTTCTGCTTCTGAAAGGACTTTATAATACTTCAGACGTCAAATTTGAAAGTCAGCTTAAAGAGTCTGCATTATTTGTTGCAGACAGAGAGGTACTGTACTATCTTCTAAATAAAGAATGTCAACCATCTATTGTCCAACCGGAAATTATAAAGTCAGAAATTGTTAATGAACAATCTCTAACTGAAAATCAGCAGACAGTCATTGAATCCGGTATGAATAGCCAGGAGCTTATAAAAGAATTGGAGAAGGAAGACCAACATCCGGAGGAGAAAAAGGATTCAGAGTATAATCTTCATGGAATTGCACACTCATTGCTATTAAATGAAGAATCTGATGAGGATGATTCGGCCAACATTGTTTTTCTGCTGAATGACGAGGATCAGCAGGATGAAGAAAAAATAACTTATATGGATCCTTCTATCCTTGTCCCCGGGAACGATGATTTACTTGAACTTGATTTAACAGAAGAAGGAACCAGTGATTCAAAATTAGTTCATACTTATTTAAGCAGGCCTGAAGACAAAGAAAAAAATTCAAAAAAACAGGAACAAGCAGAACTTATTGAGAAATTTATAACAGCAAACCCAAGAATTGAACAAGTAAGAGATAAATCTGAATATCCTGTTGAAGACATCTCAAAACCATACACAGAGGAGCAGGGGGGATTTATTACTGAAACACTTGCAAAAATATATATTAATCAGGGTTATTATTCCAAAGCTATTGATATTTATGAGAAATTAAGTTTGAAATTTCCGGAAAAAAGTAGTTACTTTGCGACTCAAATTGAAAAAGTTAAAAGCTTAATAAATCAGAGATAAAATGGGAATATATATTTTTGTTTCAATTTTGGTAATTACTGCTTGTTTCCTGCAGATATTGATAGTTCTTGTCCAGAATTCAAAAGGAGGTGGACTGGCTGCTAATTTTACATCAGCAGGTCAGACAATGGGAGTAAGAAAAACAGCCGATTTTCTTGAAAAATCAACATGGACTCTTGCTGCAGCGATCCTGATATTATGTGTCGTGGCTACAGCTTCAATTCCGCGTGGCGGAGAACAACGGAAATCAAGAATTCAGAAACAGATCGAGAATACAGTTGATCCAAACGCTGTTCCCACTCTGCCAACTGCTGCACCAGCTACAGCCAATCCGGCAAATACTGCTCTGCCAGCTGGTAAGGAGCAACCTAAAAAATAATGTTCAGTAACAAATAATATTTTGAAGTGTCAGTTTGTCATATGCTGACACTTTCTTATTCTCCTTGTAACATACTGTATTTAAGTAATATATAACAATTCTTTATAAAGAATAAATGACTTCAGTTTAAGGACAACAGATAAATTGTCGTATGAAACAGCAAAATGACATTTTTTTTCATTTGGCACAGAATATGTAAACTGAAGGCAGGAAAATGATGTTTAACGTTTAACACTTATAAAAATGGTACAATTAAAAGGAAAAGTATTAGCAGGTAAGGTTTTGGTAAAACCTCACGAAGCTGAAGCAAAAACTGCAAGCGGAATTATTATTCCCGATTCAGCTAAGGAAAAACCTCGACAGGGAACTATCATTCTTGTTGGAGTTCCGAAAAAAGATGAAGAAATGGAGGTTAAGAAAGGTGATGTAGTTCTTTATGGAAAATATTCAGGACAGGAACTTACTATTAATGGTGAAGATTATCTGCTGATTTCTCAATCTGATATTTTGTTCATTTTATAAATTTTATAAACCAATTAAAAACTAACGATATGGCAAAAGAGATTAAATACAATATCGATGCACGTGCCCTTCTGAAGGAAGGTGTCGATCAGTTGGCTGATGCAGTAAAAGTTACCCTTGGACCAAAAGGTCGTCATGTGGTTCTTGAAAAAAAATATGGTGCCCCACAAATAACAAAGGATGGTGTCACAGTTGCTAAAGACATCGAACTTTCCGATCCTTATAAAAACCTGGGTGCTCAGATGGTTAAAGAAGTAGCTTCCAAAACCGGCGATGATGCAGGTGATGGTACAACAACAGCTACCGTTCTGGCCCAGTCTATTATAAATGTTGGTCTTAAAAATGTGACTGCCGGTGCAAATCCAATGGATATCAAAAAAGGTATTGATAAAGCTGTAGCAAGAGTGGTAAAAAGTCTCGCTTCACAAGCTAAGGTCATCGGCGACGATCTGGGTAAAATTGAACAGGTTGCAAGAATTTCAGCAAATGACGACGAAGAGATTGGAAAACTGATTGCTGAAGCAATGAGTAAGGTCCATAAAGAAGGAGTTATTACAGTTGAAGAAGCCAAAGGAACCTCCACGAAAGTTGAAGTGGTGGAAGGTATGCAGTTTGACCGTGGTTATATATCAGCATATTTTGTAACCAATGCTGAAAAAATGGAAGCAGACCTTGATACTCCTTATATCCTTATTCATGATAAGAAAATCTCTACTATGAAAGACATGCTTCCGGTTCTTGAAGCTACAGCACAAACAGGTAATCCTCTGCTGATAATTGCTGAAGATATTGAAGGAGAAGCTCTTGCAACGCTTGTTGTAAACCGTCTTCGTGGATCTTTAAGGGTATGTGCCGTTAAGGCTCCGGGTTTTGGTGACAGAAGAAAAGAAATGCTGGAAGATATAGCAATACTTACAGGTGGTACTGTAATTTCAGAAGAAAAAGGCCTTAAACTTGAAAGTACAACTCTTGATCTTTTAGGAAGAGCTGAGAAAGTTACTGTTGACAAGGAAGATACAACGATTGTCAATGGATCAGGTGATAAGGATCAGATAAAAGCTAGAGTTAACCAGATAAAACAGCAGATGACAACTACGACATCTGACTATGATAAAGAAAAGCTCCAGGAGCGTCTTGCTAAATTGTCGGGTGGTGTTGCAGTACTTTACATTGGTGCAGCATCGGAGGTTGAGATGAAAGAAAAGAAAGATCGTGTTGACGACTCTTTGCACGCAACACGTGCTGCTATTGAAGAAGGAATAGTTCCAGGTGGAGGTGTAGCCTATATTCGTGCAATCAAAACTCTTGAAGGCCTGAAGGGTGATAACGAGGATCAGACTACAGGAATTGAAATTGTCAAAAGAGCTATAGAAGAGCCATTGCGTCAGATTGCAATTAATGCTGGCAAAGAAGGAGCAGTCGTAGTTCAGACAGTTAAAGCCGGTAAAAACGACTTTGGCTATAACGCCCAAACTGATGTTTTTGAAAACCTTTTTGAAGCAGGTGTTATTGATCCAGTTAAAGTTGCAAGAATTGCCCTCGAAAATGCTGCTTCAGTTGCAGGAATGTTCCTTACAACCGAAGCTGTAGTTGTTGATGAAAAAGAAGAACATCCTTCAAATCCGGCGCCGGGTATGGGCGGTGGCGGAATGCCAGGTATGATGTAAAATAATTTTTAGATAAATAATGCCCTTCAACAAAAGCTGAAGGGCTTTTATTTTATCACCCTCATAGCGATATTTTTATATATTTGCACCTTATTATACCCAAGTTCGAATAATGCATAACATTCGTAATTTCTGCATAATAGCTCATATTGATCATGGTAAAAGCACTCTTGCTGACAGGTTGCTGGAGAAAACAAATACTCTGACTGACAGACAATTTCAGGACCAGGTTCTTGATGATATGGATCTTGAAAGAGAACGTGGTATAACGATAAAGAGTCATGCTATCCAGATGGAGTATTTTCAGGATGGTGAAAAGTATTATCTGAACCTTATCGATACTCCTGGGCATGTCGATTTTTCATATGAAGTCTCAAGATCAATCTCTGCATGCGAAGGTGCTCTTTTGGTAATAGATGCAACTCAGGGTATTCAGGCCCAGACTATATCAAATCTTTATATGGCAATTGAGCATAATCTTGAGATTATACCTGTTTTAAATAAGATGGATATGGTTAACGCTATGCCTGAAGAAGTTAAAGATCAGATAGTTGATTTGGTCGGTTGCAAACGGGAAGATATTATTGAAGCAAGTGCAAAAACCGGAATGGGTGTTGACAGAATTTTAAATGATATAATCTCCAAAATTCCTGCCCCGAAAGGTGACCCTGATGCTCCGCTTCAGGCACTCATTTTTGATTCCATTTTCAACTCTTTTCGTGGTATAATAGCCTATTTCAAGATAGTAAACGGCTCAATCAGAAAAGGTGATCGGGTAAAATTTGTAAGTACAGGACAAGAGTATGATGCTGACGAGATAGGTGTTCTAAAACTCAAACAGGATCCAAGGGATTATATGGGTGCTGGAGATGTCGGCTATATTATTTCAGGCATAAAAAACTCGTCTGAAGTAAAAGTGGGGGATACGATAACTCAGGTGAAGAATCCATGCGATAAAGCTATTTCAGGATTTGAAGATGTTTTACCTATGGTTTTTGCGGGAATTTATCCAGTTGATGCTGATGAATATGAGGACTTAAGGTCATCGATTGAAAAACTCCAGTTAAATGATGCTTCGCTTTCATTTATTCCGGAATCTTCAGCTGCGCTTGGATTCGGTTTCAGGTGTGGATTCCTCGGATTGCTTCACATGGAAATTATCCAGGAAAGACTTGACAGAGAGTTTGATATGGATGTAATAACAACCGTTCCAAACGTATCATATAAAGTATATACCACAAAGGGAGAAGCGATTGATGTCCATAATCCTTCAGGTCTTCCAGCTGTCAATTATATCGAAAGGATTGAAGAGCCTTATATTATTGCCCAGATCATTACTCTTTCCGAATATGTCGGATCAATTATGAAACTGTGTATAGATAAGCGAGGGGTTCTTAAAAATCAGGTTTATCTTACAAGAGACAGAGTTGAAATTACTTTTGAAATGCCACTTGCTGAAATAGTATTCGATTTTTATGATAAGCTTAAGAGTATTTCGAAAGGATATGCATCTTTCGATTATTATTATACTGCTTATCAGAAAGCTGACCTTGTCAGACTGGATATATTGCTTAACGGAGAAATGGTAGATGCTCTATCCACACTGATTTTCAGAGGACATGCATATGATTTTGGTCGTAAAATGTGTGTTAAATTGAAAGAGCTTATCCCGCGTCAACAATTTGAGATAGCAATTCAGGCAGCAATAGGTGCAAAAATAATTGCCAGGGAAACTGTAAAGGCAGTCCGGAAAGATGTGACAGCAAAATGTTATGGTGGGGATATTACGCGTAAGAGAAAACTGCTGGAAAAACAGAAAAAAGGTAAGAAAAGAATGAGACAGGTCGGTAATGTAGAGGTTCCTCAACAAGCATTTCTTGCAGTATTGAAACTTGATTGATTAAATCATGCAGCGATTCAAAATATTTTAAATTTTAAGATTCTTTTAACTTTTTTTTGAAAATTAGAAATATTTACTACTTTAGCTTCCTGTTAAGTAGGGATATATTCAAAGAAATATTAGTAACCCTATAATCTAACCTAAGTCATAACCCTGGCCAAACCTCAGTAGGTCAGGGTTTTTTTTAGAATAATAGTTTATAACCTTTCCCATGAACATTAAGGATATTGACTGAAGGATCTTTCTTCAGGTATTTACGGAGTTTAGTAATGTAGACGTCCATGCTCCTGGCATTGAAATAGTTATCATCAATCCAAATGGTCTTTAGAGCAAAGTTTCTTTCAAGAATTTCATTCCTGTGATGGCAAAGTAATTCAAGAAGCTCCGATTCCTTGGTCGTTAATTTAATTGTATGATCTTTAAATGTGAGCAACTGTTTTAGAGTATCAAATGAATATTCTCCAATAGAATATATATCTTCTTTCTTAAGCATGGCAGGTTCCTTTGCTCTTCTAAGAATGGCTTCAATCCTGTAAAGGAGCTCTTCCATTGAGAAGGGCTTGGTAATATAATCATCAGCCCCTGTAATAAATCCCTCTATTATATCTTCCTTCTGATTTTTCGCTGTGAGGAAGATAATGGGAATCTCTGGGTCTATTGTTCTCAGCTTTTTAGCAAGAGTCAACCCATCCATTTCTGGCATCATGATATCAATAATGCAGATATTAAAAACATCTTTCTGAAATGATTCAAGAGCATAGTTACCATTAATGCAGAGTGTTGCATCAAATTTCTTTGCGATAAGATAGCTTTTAAGAAGAATCCCAAGGTTATTATCATCCTCCGCCAATAGAATTTTTTTATTTTTCATATGCGTCCTGTATTTGGAATGAAGACTGTAAACCTTGTCCATTTGCCTATCTGGCTTTCCACTTTTATGGTTCCGTTATGGTCTTCAACAACTTTCTTAACATAACTTAATCCAAGTCCGAATCCCTTAACATTGTGTATGTTTCCAGAAGGAACACGATAAAACTTATCATAAATTCTTTTTATATTCTCTTTGCTGATTCCAATCCCTTTATCTTCAACTGAAATCATTATCCCATTTTTAGTGTTCCTTGTTGATATTATTATCTCTGGTCTCTCCTTTGAATACTTTATTGCATTATCAATCAGATTAGAGATTGTATTCTGAAAATGTACTTCATCTATTTTTGCCAAAGGATTATCGGCCTGAAAATCAGTTAATATCAAACCATTGTGACTGCTGACCTGTAGTTTGAAATTTTCAATCGTTCTGCTGATAATACCATGAACATCTGTTTCGATAAGTGCAAGCCTGAGCTTTACTTTTTCAAAAATAGCCATTTGAAGCACTTTTTCCACTTGGTATTTTAACCTTGTACTTTCATCTGATACCACTTTGGCAAGGTTGTCTATATCTTTTTTTTCAGTAGGTATACTTTTATCAGCAAGCATTTGTGATGCGAGGGAAATCGTAGATATAGGAGTTTTAAGCTCATGTGTCATATTATTAATGAAGTCATTCCTGATTTCAGATAGCTTCTTTTGTCTGAAAATCACAACGAAGGTACCAGTTGACAGAATAAGGAGCATGGCAGTAAACAGGAGAGACAAAAAGCCAAGGTTTCCGATCTTCTCAAATTTATATTGTTTCTCCTGCATAAAGTACAGTACAATTTGATTTTGACCAGGAACAGGATCGTTCGGGAAAAGCTGTCGCATGAACTTATTTGTTCCCGTACTGTAATTAAAACCTGGTGTTTTAATTACTATTGACCGTCCTGACATAATTGCAAACTCATAATTAAGATGAATCGCAACATTATTAAGTGCTTCCCTAATCTTTCCGTTAACGTTTTCCAGATTTACCCTGTTTTTTATATCAGGAGTTTCCCTGAATATCTTGTCCATAATGTTATTGAGGAAGATAATTTTATTTGTGACACGGCCCGAAAGACCCTCTCTCAGACTTTGTGATGGAAACTCAGGAGTGTCTTCAACTGGAAAAGGAGATTGATCCTCTGCTGAGATATAGATTTTCTGCCCTGATTTACCTGCTATTATAGGCTGAGACTGGTCAGAGAGACCGTATATTTCAAATAATTCTGAATTCGGGCGATATCCCTGAAGTTTCTTTGCTAACGGTGAATTTGCCGGAACGATTGCTGTAACTGAATCTGAAGTAGCAGGGTCAACTTCTTCCAGGATTTTGTTTATAAGCTCATTCTCCTCCATATTCAGGACAACAGCTTCAAGAGCCTTATTTGCCTGATAACGGAATTGCTGATCTGTGATATTTATAGCATTGCGGATCCAGTACAGCTGAATAAGAATAAGTCCGGAGACTGATAAAAAAAAGAAAATTGCCAGTAATACAATTGTTTTCCGTTTCATATAAATGCAAAATTACTCCTCTCAGGATTAATTTAACACTCTTTAACTTTCTTTAACACCATTAAATCAGTATCTGGAATTAAGCAGGTTCAGAAATTCTTTTTTTAAAATAGAAAACATTAAAAAATCATTAAGTTATTGTTAATATTCAGTTAATTACGGGAAAAGATTTTTTAGTTAGAAAAATCATGCTTATATTTGTAAAGCATTTGGCACGATATTTGTTTTAAATAAGATAGAGGTTTTTTTCATAGGTTAGGTTAGTTTTAGGGTTATCAAAAGTTTGAGCCGCTCGCCCGAGCGGCTCTTCTTATTTAATTTAATACCGTACCAAAATCAAACAATAAGATGAATTAAGTATATTATTTTTAGCCGAGTTACTTTGAGGGGAGATACTGCAACTTAATTATATTAATATTCTTTTCTCTTCCCGAGTAATAAAACTGCTTCCTGATATGGCTTGATTTTTTCTTTTCAATCCAGGTAAGATTAACGATATAAGATAAATCATTCTTAAAGATAAGTTTAATTTTTTTTTGCTTATGAGGAAGTTGAATTTCTTTGATATCATTCCAGAGAAAAGTCCGTTTAACAGCTTTTATCAGACCAAATCTAAATTCAATTTTGTCATTGTCGATCAAGAAAAAGTGACCCTTCCTGCTGAATGTGGCCATAAAGGAGATGATACCAGCCATGAGACTTATTCCAAAGGGAGCTAATGATAATGATATCTGAATTGCCTCATCATGCAGAATAAGATTCATGAATATAATTCCAATGCCAGCAAGAAAAAATAAAGAGGTAAACCCCCATAGTAAAATTTTTCTGCTCTTTGAAAATTCTACTTCAGACAAGTTATAATAAAGATTTTCCATATCCTAAAGGGTTAGGTAAACCAAATTTTTATCTCTAATTTCCATGGGATCCAACCTGAAAACTGCAGTAATTCTCTCAATCTCCCTTAAAGCACCAATCAATTGTTCAACATCACATTTATTCTCAATGCTGCTTATCCTGAAAAAAAAATCAATATTCTTAAATTTTTTCAGAAGATAATCTTTGTCTGATTTATTAGATATCAGATTAAAAGTGGTTTCAGTGGGCACTGAAGTGCAAGAATATCTAGTGAAGTTCAAAACTAGACCGTCAGATCCGGTCAGATCAATTGTACTAATATTTTTAAGGGTGATTTTAAGTTTTTTATTGATTAACTGTGAGATCTTATAATCAGGTTCAGTAGTAACTATTCCAAATATTGTACTTTCCTCATCAGTATAGTCGTTGAGTTGAACCCTGGTAATTTTTGGTCTCCCCTTCATATTACATCCTTAATCCCATAAAGTTAAAAATTATTAAGTAAATTTTTCAAATTCTCCAGAATTATCTTTCAGACGTTCCCAGGCCTGACGTGAAGCCTCTTGTTCGGCTTCCTTCTTGGAGGCTCCCTGTCCTTTACCAAATTCTTCTTTATCAATGTGAAGTGTTGTTGTGAAAACAGATTTTCTCATGTCAAAATCATATTCTTCGTTGTAAGTAAAGGCTAGATTGCTTTTTTTCTTTTGCACCCATTCAAAAACAAGACTCTTATAATCATTATCCGTATTTATTATTGTATGAAGGTCAAGATATTTTTCAAGAATGTTTTTTATGAAAAAGCGTCTGGCTTTCTTCAGTCCCTTATCAATAAAGACAGCTCCGATCAGGGCTTCTAGGGCATCGCCGTACAGGTGTTTTGTATTTTGGCCGGAACTTATATTGGTAACCAGCAACTTATCGATATTCATGTAAACAGCCAGCTGGTTCAGAATATCCCTATTTACAATTCTTGAACGCATTTTTGTCATGAATCCTTCTGATGCTTCAGGGTATTTTTCAAAGAGAAAGTCCGAAAGAATCATATCTAGAACAGAGTCACCAAGGAATTCAAGTCTTTCGTTGTTTATCCTTTGTCCGTCAGGCAGGTTAGATGAAGCGGACCGATGGATAAAAGCTATTTCATAGATTTTCAGGTTTCCTGGACGGAAACCAATTAAATCCTTTAAACGAGAACTAAATTCCCGTTTATCAAGAATGTGTGTGCCGTTTTTTCTTTTCCTGAATAGAGACACTAAACTTCTGCTTTTATAATAACCACAGAAGCGTTGTGACCACCAAATCCAAATGTATTACTTAAGGCAGCATTGATTTTTCTGCTTTGTGCCTTATTCAGAGTAAGGTTTAGATTCTGATCGATAGCAGGGTCGGGATTCTTAAAATTGATAGTCGGAGGGACAATATCGTAGATAACAGCCATTATTGTTGTAATAGCTTCAATAGCTCCTGCAGCACCAAGGAGATGTCCGGTCATGGATTTTGTAGAGCTTATGTTCAGCTTATAGGCATGTTCACCGAATACGTTAATTATTGCCTTTGTTTCGGATATATCACCAAGGGGTGTAGCTGTTCCATGTACATTAATATAATCAATATCCTCTGGTTTCAGTCCGGCATCGCTGACAGCCAGTTTCATTACATTGCTTGCCCCGAGGCCTTCAGGATGAGGTGCAGTAAGGTGATAAGCATCAGCAGTCATTCCTGTCCCAACAAGCTCAGCATAAATTTTTGCACCCCTGGCTTTGGCATACTCATATCCTTCGAGGATTAACGCTCCTGCTCCTTCACCCATTACAAATCCATCTCTTGTAAGATCAAAGGGTCTTGATGCTGTAAGATATTCATCATTATTGGTCGAAAGTGCCTGCATCGAATTAAAACCCCCGATGCCAGGTTCATTTATGGCTGCTTCAGATCCTCCAGTTATAAATACATCGGCTTTCCCAAGCTTAATATAATTTATAGCATCTATTATTGCCGTTGTGGATGAGGCGCATGCTGAAACGGTTGAAAAATTGGGACCTCTGAATCCATATTTAATTGAAATCTGCCCCGCAGCAATATCACTGATCATTTTTGGAATAAAGAAGGGGCTGAACCTGGGAGTACCATCTCCAAGAACATACCCTTTTATTGACTGAAAAAAGGTCTCAAGACCACCTATTCCAGATGCCCAGATAACACCCACCCTGTCTTTATCTATCTTTTCAAGATTGAGTCCTGAATCGATGATAGCCTCATCTGAGGCAATAAGGGCAAACTGGGAATACATATCCAGTTTGTTGGCTTCCTTTCTGTCAAAATAATTGCTTGAGTCATAGCCTTTTACTTCACATGCAAATTTTGTTTTGAATTTTTCTGTATCAAACCTGGTTATTAACCCCGAGCCGCTTACCCCATTCTTTAAACCATCCCAAAATTCATGTAAGTTTTTTCCAAGCGGAGTCAATGCTCCAATGCCTGTCACTACAACTCTTCTCATAAATGGATCTTTATCTATGCAAAATTATTTTGCATTTTCTTCGATGTACTTGATAGCTTCACCAACTGTACCAATACTTTCGGCCTGATCGTCAGGAATTCCAATGTTGAATTCTTTTTCAAACTCCATGATCAACTCAACAGTGTCAAGAGAGTCAGCCCCCAGATCATTCGTAAAACTAGCTTCCGGAGTTACTTCTGATTCGTCAACGCCAAGTTTGTCAAC
>Ga0182027_10002079_pt1 | contig 32677 bp, 24 predicted proteins | sample 712E1DmetaG_FD_121300 | JGI IMG/M metagenome (GOLD analysis project Ga0182027, IMG submission 121300) | Permafrost microbial communities from Stordalen Mire, Sweden - 712E1D metaG (Illumina Assembly) | ecosystem: Environmental > Terrestrial > Soil > Wetlands > Permafrost | place: Sweden...
AACGAGAAACGAGAAACGAGGAGCAGATTATCAACCTACTTCCCGATAATAAAATTTGCAGGTAGCTGAATAACTTCGCCAAACTGGTAAATAAGTTTTCTCGAATTATATAGGTTCTCCTCTCCCATTTTTAAATTCACTGTAACAACTTCTGGAATTCTGTAATACAACTTGTCAAATTTTGGCATAGTTAAATTGCTAAGTTGCGGTTTTGTAATGATTGTCAGTTCTTTCACTTTTGAAGCCGGTACCAAAACAACTTCAACAGGTGTTCCGGTTTTAGTTGTAAGATCTGAAGGACCTGTCTGATTAGAAAATCTGAACAACATTATCGGTTTTCCTGACATCTCTTTCTGAGGTATAAGAGTATATGAAAACTTTTTAACTTCCGTCCATGATTTCCCTGCAAATAAGGCAAGATACTCATTTTCAAGTTTGTCCATTTCATCAATAGCAGCGCTGTTTTGTGGATAAACAGTAGCTTCGCCTGACAGAATCTGATGTTTACCATCCCGAAGTTCCAAAAGCGCTTTTGCAGCTTTTTCAGCAAGTTGGTCTGTGGTGAGTTGTTTCTTCTTTTCAACCAGGTAAGGAATTTTAATAAAAGCTGTATCAACATTTACAAGCTTGTATATAGTATCGCTCTGAACAACATAGTATTCATCTGCACCCAAATCCATAAATCCCGATCGGTTATCCGGAGAAGTTTTCCCAGATTTGTACTCCTTCGTTTTTTCATAAATATCCGGGTTCAGATCAAGAATCAGACCTTCCTTTTTCAGAGTGAGAATATTGGTCTGGAAAAGAGTGTTGCTTTCTATGACATAGAATTCAGAAGGATCAAGTTCCTCTGATGATTTTATTTTTACTCCGGTAATTGTCCATGTTTCCTTTTCCTGGTTAATAATATCCTTTATTCCAAGCAAATCGCCTGCAAATTTTGCATATGGACCTGGTTTTTCAATTCTTCTTTCTACCTCTAGCTGTACGTCAAATATCGTCAGTGGCAATCCATAGACTAGACTACCGTCAGTAAGATGAACTGTATCACCAAGAGGAAGTATAACAGTTTTGGGTTCAACCATTGCTTTTTTCGAAATGCATGAAAATGAAAATACGAAAAGTATAATTATTGAAAGAAGTCTGATTATAGTTTTCATTTAAATGAGTATAAAGATTTGATTATAAATTTTCTAAAACTATCTACCTGGCAAATCGAGATTAATGTTTAAAGCTTATGATCCTGGTTCATGCTGATTATGACATTATTCAGTTCTACTTTCTCCTTTTGTTTAAAATTAACTTCCGGATCTTATCCTATTAAATGCATTGCCGATATTGTCAATTATATCTGAAGCAATAAGAGATTCCTGGCATGATTTTTCTGCGGCGATATCACCGGCCAACCCGTGAAGAAAAACCCCAATAACTGCAGCATTCTCAGGCGAATAACCTTGCGCCAGCAATGAAAGGATCATCCCTGTAAGAACATCACCGCTACCACCTGTTGCCATCCCGGGGTTCCCTGTGCTATTAAAAAAAATCCTTCCATCAGGTAACGAAATTGATGTATAGGCACCTTTCAGAACAATTATACAATTATGCTCTTCAGAAATTGAAATCTGTCTCATTAACTGTTCATAACTATCTGCAGTTGAACCGGCAATTCTTTCAAATTCTTTTGGATGCGGGGTCAGAATTGATCCTGCAGGAAGAGAGTATAACCATTCTTTATTTAATCCCAGAATATTTATTGCATCCGCATCAATAACAATTGGGCATTTACAAACAGAAAACAGACTCTGCAGAACATTACAGGTGGCTTTATCAGTACCTATTCCAGGACCTATTCCAACTGAGCTATAAGGTTTTAAATCAGGTAAAAATGAAATTAAATTCTCATTCTCGTCTGAACTTATCATTACCTCTGCAACCGATGAATGTATAGCATTGCGCCCATCTGAAGGCACATGACAGGTTATTAGTCCGATCCCGGTTCTTAAAGCTGCTTTTGAAGAAAGCACGACTGCACCCATTTTGCCTTTTGATCCGGCAATTAAGAGTCCGTGGCCAAAATTACCCTTATGATCAAATTTGTTTCTCATTTTCAGAAGCGGATAAACATCCTTTGCATCAATAAGATAATAAGGTGTGAGAGTTTCGCGAATAGAGGCAGGATGTAGTCCTATCGGGAGCAGGTGCCAATCTCCGGTATAAACATTGTTTTCAGCAAAAAGAAAGGACAATTTTGGAAACTGAAAACTCAGAGTGTGGTCTGCTTTAATTATGTTTCCCGAGTTATTTAAGCTATTATCTTCAGGAAATAGTCCAGATGGAATATCAATAGAAATAACGATATTGCCTGTGCTGTTAATTTTTCTAATCATCTCCCCTGCCAATCCCTGGATGGGACGTGCCAAACCTGATCCGAAAATAGCATCGATTATAATATCATTTGCACAGATCAAAGGGAATTGCTCCGGACTTGAGAGAGTATTGAACTGAATGTTGTTCAGTTCATTTATCCGATTGAAATTAATATTCCAGTCATCCGAAACTTTGTTGGCAAATTTCAAGAACTGAATTTCAACATCATATCTGTTTTCTTTCAGTAGTCTGGCAAGCGCCAGCCCGTCACCTCCGTTATTGCCTGGACCAATAAAAATGATAAAATGAGCTGGTCTCTCAAAGCGTAACATCATCCATTCCAAAAGTTTATGAGCTGCCCGTTCCATCAGGTCGATAGATTTTAATGGCTCATTTTCGATCGTGAAGCTATCTATCTGTTTTATTTGGCTACCGCTGAATATTTTCATTATGATTATTTACTGTAGTACAAATTTATAATGTTCAGCCGGTATTAAAAAGAAAGAATGAAATTAGTTACAATTCATTGAATAATGTTCAGCTGATAGAGTATCAAGGAAAAGATAATTTTGATTGCGGATTAAAAAAATATTCCGAAATCTCATTTCCGCAATCCGAAATAACAAATTTCATATATTTGTTTATAATGAGGATCAAAAAAAGCTTGACAGAATCCCGGAATGTGTTTGAAAAATGTTCAAATATCCTGTTCAATAAACAATTAATAATTAACATTTTAAATAATTGACTATGCTTAAAAATCATCCAAGGGGATTACTTGTGGCGTTCTTCTCCAATATGGGGGAAAGGTTTGGGTATTATACTATGCTAGCCATTTTCACATTATTCTTGCAGGCGAAATATGGCTATTCTGCCGCTACTGCCACACAGGTTTTTTCAATTTTTCTTGCTGCTGTGTATTTTATGCCACTTATTGGAGGTATAATAGCTGATAAAGTTTTAGGTTATGGAAAGACAATCAGTATTGGGCTTATAGTGATGTTTATTGGCTATGCGCTCTTAGCAGTGCCGTCGGCTCAAAACGGAGGGCTGACGCTTGTACTTGTTGCTCTTGCTGTTATTGCTATCGGGACAGGTTTATTTAAGGGAAATTTACAAGCCTTGGTCGGAAGCATGTACGATGACCCAAAGTACAGCAAGAATCGTGACAATGCATTCAATATCTTCTATATGGGTATTAATATCGGAGCGATGTTTGCTCCGACTGCTGCAGATTTTGTCATTAATCTGATCCTTAAAAAATATAATCTTTTTTACAAAGGAGATATACCTGCGCTTGCACATAAGTTTCTTAACGGTGATACTTCAGTAGTTCACCGACTGACTGAATTAGCAGCAGCACAACCGGCAAAATTTAATAACCTCAATGAATTTGCAACAACCTATATAAATGCGCTTAGTCAATCCTATCATTACGCATTCGGTGTGGCTTGTATTAGTTTGATAATGTCAATGATTGTATTCTGGACTTTCAGAAAATATTACAAACAGGCGGATATGACTGAAAAGCAAAAAGCTGCAAGTGAGACAAATAAAAATCAGATTGTCACTATGGCACCTGATCAGGTCAGGGAAAGGTTAATTGCTCTTGGACTTGTATTCTTTGTCGTAATCTTTTTTTGGATGGCATTCCATCAGAATGGTGCGGCTATGACAATTTTTGCACGTGATTACAACATTGACCATGTCGGACGATTCACGAATCTGTGGTTTGACTTATTTGGACTTTTACCAATCTTCATTTCGATAGTTGGTCTCTACTTCGTCTTCAGGAAAAACAGCTCAAATAAAGTAAGACTATTAGGCGGTGCAACCTTTATAATTTTTGCAATTCTTGCCTACCTGAGGTTAAGAACATATGGCGAATCCAATGATTTTACTCCACAGAAATTTCAACATTTTAATCCTTTCTTTATCGTTGCCCTGACACCAATTGTTATTGGATTATTCAGCTGGCTAAGTAAAAAAGGAAAGGAGCCTTCATCACCAAGAAAAATCGGAATAGGAATGTTAATTACAGCCTGTGGATTTATGATACTTGTAATTGGCTCTCTGAGTCTTATTGGTTTTAGCCCCAAAGAACTGGCCGAAACCAAAGCACCTGAGAATGTATTATTATCACCATACTGGCTGATTTCAACATATTTCACGCTTACAATAGCTGAACTATTCCTGAGTCCGATTGGTATTTCTTTTGTTTCAAAAGTTGCACCTCCTCATCTGAAAGGATCAGCACAGGGAGGATGGTTTGCAGCGACTGCAATTGGTAATTATGCCGTTGGATTAATCGGATTGCTTTGGGCCAGAGTTCCTCTCTGGGCATTCTGGCTTGTTCTTGTTGTATTTTGCATTCTTTCTGCAACATTTATCTTCTCAGTAATTAAAAGGCTTGACAGAGTAACAAACAATGCATAATCTATTACATATAAGAGTTAGACAGAGATCAGGTTTATAAATTAACTTCTTTTCACTTATTATCTCTGCTGTTAATTAATTAACAGTAAAGGTGTTTTACAATATGATTGCCTGTAGGCAGTAACACGGAAATAATTTCTATTTTTACTAAACCTGAAATCAATAACCTGAACACCATGAAACTTCCACCCTCTTCGAAGAACTGGCTGACTATCATAGGTTCAATAATAGCTACAATCAATCTTCTGATCATTATAATCCTTTTTATTGTTTCCACTATTTTCCAGAAAGGCAATACCTACTTTGGACTCTTCATTTATATAATTCTGCCTGGATTCATGATTCTTGGATTGATTCTGATTCCAACAGGAATGATCGTTAAAAGACGCAGAATGAACAGGGAAAAGGAACCCGGACAATCCAGGTTTCCTCTGATTGATCTCAATGATGTCCGCCACAGGAACGCATTTGTGGTCTTTACTATTTCAACAATTGTTGTCCTCTTTCTTTCGACATTCGGGAGTTTTCAGGCATATCATTATACTGAATCAGTTGAATTTTGCGGTAAACTATGTCACAAAGTAATGGAACCTGAACACACTGCTTATCAGAAATCTCCACATGCAAATGTGACCTGTGTCGAGTGTCACGTTGGCTCAGGAGCTGACTGGTATGTCAAATCGAAGCTATCAGGGTTGTATCAGGTTTATGCTGTTCTGACAAAGACTTATCCTGAACCAATTCCTACCCCGCTTCATGACCTTCGTCCTGCAAGAGAAACCTGTGAAAAATGTCATTGGCCTCAAAAATTCTATGCACGCACACTCCAGACCAATAAATATTTCCTTGCTGATTCCACGAACTCTGAATGGGATGTAATGCTGCAAATGAAAACCGGACCTGAGTACAACAGCATTGGTTTTCCGGAGGGAATTCACTGGCATATAAATCCTGCTGTAAAAATTGAATACATTTCAGATAAAGATAAACGTGAAAGCATAACTTATGTCAAGTACACAAATAAAACGACCGGGGAAGTTACAATTTACAGAAGTAGCGAAAGCCCGGTTACCGACAGTCTAATCTCGGCTACTCCAACCAGGACAATGGATTGCATAGATTGTCACAACCGTCCTTCCCATAATTATAATTCCCCACCGGTATATTTCAATAAGGCTATGCTAAATGGTCTGGTATCAAAAGATATTCCGTTCATAAAGAAAGTAACAATGGGAATACTTAAGCAGACTTTCGGCACTAAAGACTCTGCCTTCATGATTATTAATGACAGTATAATAAAATTCTACAAATCGCATTACAACCAATTTTATCTGAAGAATATCAATATGATTGATAAATCCATTGCCAATATTCAGAAAGCATTCTCTGAAAATACATTTCCTGGAATGAAAGTTACATATGATGTTTATCCAGAACATATCGGACATCTGGAGTCTCAAGGTTGTTTCAGGTGCCATAACAATACTTTCAAATCGTCAAATGGACGGACAATCACAAAAGACTGTAATCTTTGTCATTCAATTGTCGGACAAGGCAAACCTGGTGAAATGCAGCTGACAAATGTAAGGGGAACCCTTGAATTTAATCATCCTGCAGATGTTGGTAATGCATGGAAAGAGGCCAATTGTTCGGAATGCCATAAATATTTATATTAGCAGACAGCGGCAGCAGTATAAAGGCGCCAGATAAGTATTTTGATAAATTTTGATAACAATTACATTGCCCAAATACAGCAGATTATGATATACATAACTTTTAAAAACAAACTAGTCCCAGCATTACTTGCACTTCTGAGGATTGCCATTGGCTGGCATTTTTTATATGAAGGATTGATTAAACTTTTAGATCCTTCCTGGAGTGCACGATCATTTCTTGAAGGATCAAGGTGGATATTTGGCGATATCTTCAGATGGATGGCATCAGGAGAAACAGGTCTCATAATTATTAATAATGCAAACAGTATTGGTCTGACACTAATAGGCCTTGCTCTGATATTGGGACTATTCACAAGAGTATCTTCATTCTGCGGCGCCGGAATGCTGCTGATGTACTACCTGGCTTACCCTCCGTTTGGTGGTTTTAGCTACGGGGCACTTGCTGAAGGCAACTATCTGATTGTCAATAAAAATCTTATTGAATTATTTGGGCTCGTCTTACTCGCATTTACTCAATCGGGAGAATTCTTCGGACTGGATGTCCTAAGGCATCGCAGAAAGTCCCGGGTCGTAACATCAGATCCCATTATTACTGATGAAAGAATAATTCATGAAAGAAATAGTCGTCGCGAACTTATCAAAGGGCTGGCCGGCTTACCATTTCTTGCCGGATTTGCCGGAGTGTTTCTCAGGCAGTTCACGGAATCTGCTCCGGATGCTGTCTCAGGGGCAACATCCATTAGGGTAGATTATAAAAAAATCAGTGACCTTAAAGGTAAACTGCCATCAGGGAAACTGGGCAAGATGAACATAAGCAGGATGATTATGGGCTGTAACCTTATTGGTGGCTGGGCTCATGCCCGCGACCTTAATTATGCCAATACTCTTTTCAAAGCATATAATTCCGACCAGAAAGTTCTTGAAACTTTGCATCTTGGTGAAATGGCTGGTATTAATGCAACATTTATGGTTAATGATTATTACCCTCTTTTTAATAGATATCTAAAACTTTATGACGGAAAAATGCAATCAATATGTCAGACTTACCTGAAACCCGAAAATTTCCTGGGAGATATTGACAGGGCGATTGGGAATGGAGCAAATGCACTTTATATTCAGGGTGCAGAGGGCGATAAATATGTAAGGGAGGGAAAAATTGACCAACTGGCAAAAGCAATCGAACATATTAAAAAACAAGGATATCTGGCTGGCATGGGAGCACATTCCATTGAGGTTATAAAAGCTTGTGAAAAAGAGGGGATACCTGTTGATTTTTATGTAAAAACCTTCCATAATGATAATTACTGGTCAGCTCACCCGATTGAAGACAGAGTAGAATTCAGTGTTGATACTAAACGATATGCTGAACATAATAAGATCCATGATAATATGTTCGACCTTTTCCCGATTAAAACAATGGATTTTATGAAGCAGGTTAATAAACCCTGGATCGCTTTCAAAGTCCTGGCTGGGGGTGCAATACTTCCAAAAGATGGTTTCCGTTTTGCATTTGAAAACGGGGCAGATTTCATTTGCGTAGGAATGTTCGATTTCCAGGTCGTTGATGATGTCAACACTGCATGTGATGTGCTCAATAATCTCAAACCCAGGGAACGTAACTGGTACTCATGAAATTAACAGGCTGTAAATTAGTTTTCCCACGGCATTATAAAAATAGTTTCTTTTTAAAATTATCAGAATTACTGATTCTGTTTATTCAGTATTTCAGATGAATAGCGTTCAGCAACATCGGTCTGATCTTTTGAAAGTCCAGAAATAATTATGATGGTACTCTCCTTCCATGAAAGAAAAATATCTCCATTGTAACCATCTTTAAAAACATATTTACCTCCCATCGGATCATCAATTTCAAGTCCAGCAGATTTTAAATAAGCTGTCACGGTTTTTGAAGCGTCTGAAACTGATTGTTTTTTGAACAAAAATATTGCAAACTGATTTTCTCCTGCTTCATATAAAGCTTTAAAAGCGCCTGTCAGAAACTCATGCCCAAGAACGCTCTCTTTGATGAAGCTCTCTTCATTTTTCTTCTTTCCCATATCAGGAAATTCTTTGAGTAATTCCGGCATTTCTGAGTCACCGGGCAACATATCTGAAACTTTAAGAGCGAGAGTTTCGAGTGTCTGAATAACTTTTTGTGATTTTGAGTAAGTTCTTATCTTGACATAGTATTTTCCTTTAAAGAAATTCAAAGATCCATCAGTTTTGTAGCCCTGAGCACCGATATTAATGAAGTTGAATGTCGGAGATCGTTCTGAGGAATATATTCCGAATGCTTGTATCTCATCCTTATGTTTATAGATTTCAAGCTTAATAACATTCTTTCCTTTAGTATACTCTTCTACATGAAGATCAACAAAGCTGTATGACAAATACGTATCTGCCGCGCCATTGATGAAATCCCAGAGATTATCGGATGTATAAACAGGATAGTTCGATGTCTTTTTAAAACCCTGTAATTCAGGCATGGTAATATCCTGAGAAAATACCGGAGTTGACACCAGCAGTAAAATCAGATTTATACCGAAAATATATTTCATTTGATACTAAACATTAATCATACAGGAAATTAAACAATAAAATCAACCGGAACATTTACAAGCCTCGATATGTCAGCAATCTTTTCCCTTACTTTAAAATTATTGGTACAGCTGACAAGGCAGGTCTGACAATTTGTACAGGGAGAAGATCCTGTTTTGAGTTCAGCCAGAAGCTGATATGCCCTTTTCGTATCAGAATAGCCATATGCGTACATATAAGCTCTCATAAGGTCCGGAACGGGAAGATTTTTCGGACAGGCATGAGTACACTTGCTGCATCCCGTACAAAACATACTCTGCTCTGCACTTGCAATAAGAATATCTTTCTTTTCCTGATCAGACATCCTGATATCCTCCATAATCTTAACATTCAGGTCAAGTTGGTCAAAAGCAGTCATTCCGGGAATTGCAGTATGGATATTTGTATTTGATAAAGCCCATTTTATGGCTGACGTAGAGTTTATTGGCTTGGTTCGTTCTTTATCAAGGAACCCTCCTCCTGCTATAGTTTTCATTGCGATAAGTCCAATACCCGCATCATTAGCTTTTTTAAGAGCTGCATCCATTTCCGGAATATTGTCAAGCTTGAAATTATATGAAGTCAGAATCACATCCCAGGCTTTAGAATCAGCCGCAGTATTAATAACTGATGGCATATTTGCATGAGTCGAAAAACCGATGAATTTCGTTTTTCCTTCCTTCTTCAATTTTTTTATAGCATCGGTTATAGGTTTATATTCAAGCAATTCAGGATTCCTGACATCGTGAATATAAAGTATATCGACATAGTCCATTTGCAATCTTTTGAGACTTGTCTGAAATTTTGCCAGAAAATCAGCAGAAGTTGTCTGACCTGTCGGACGTCCGTCCCTGTCAACGCCGGCAGGTTTAACTTTTGTCTCCAGAATAAACGATTTTCTTGGATAATTCTTAAGAAGGTTCCCAAGCATCACCTCATTATTCCCATTCTGGTAGCCATTTGCTGTATCAAATAATGTTATACCTTGTTCATAAGCTGCTTTGCAAAGGTTAGGATTATCAGCTCTCATCACCCCAAAACTCACTACAGGCACTTTTATGCCTGTCTTGCCCAGAGTTCTGAAAGTGATATTCTTCCCTTGTTGTGCAGTTTTTCCTGAAGCTATGGCAGGAGAAAAAGCCAGAATACCAGCTGCTCCCGTGATTCCTGTTTTAAGAAATCCTCTTCTGTTTAATCTGCTCATAATAATAGTTATTTTAAACTTCTGATTCTTACTTCAATACCTGAATTCTTTAACAGACTCACAATTTCTGAAGTATTGGTATTGCCAGTATGATAAGGATATAGTATTGCCGGTTTAAATGATTTTGCCGCATCGGCAACCATTTCAGGCGTCATAGTATATGGAAGGTTCATTGGCAGAAATGCCACGTCGATATTCTTAAGATCTTTCATTTCCGGAATGTTTTCTGTATCACCGGCTACATAGATTTTTTTGTTACCAATTGTAATGACATATCCGTTTCCAATACCTTTAGGATGAAATGGCTGACCGGGAGCTCTCATATTCTTTATATTATATGCCGGCACAGCCAGAACAGTAACTCCATCTACAGTGTTGCTGTCTCCAGCTTTCATAATCTTCGCCCACGAAACAGAAGCCGCGGCATTTGCATTTGAGAACATGACAGTGGCATCTTTTCGTAACGTTTTGATGAGGTCAACATCAAGATGATCGCCATGTTCATGTGTCACCAGTATGAGGTCTGCTTTAGGCAGATTATCATACGAACCTGAACTGCGGACCGGATCAACATAAATAACGAAATTATTGACTGAGAACATTAATGAACCATGTCCAATGAAGCGCATTTCCATAATACCAACTGAGGTATTTATCTTATCAACAACAGGCATATCCTGGGAAAACACTGGTAATTTCATAGCTACGAGCGTTAAAAACAATATTATTTTCTTCATAATTTATCAAATATCAAGCCGTAAAAAACTATATTTTGCTGCCTAAATATACAATTTTTTATGTTATATTCGATTGCAGCCTTTCTGATTTATAAAAAGAATCTGACCCATTCCGGCAATATGAACTGCCGCCAGGATCAAATCAGTTGGGAGAATATTTATAGAGCGTGATACTTTAATATTTCGAATACTTTTTAATCTATGGAAAGGTATCTGAAAAAGCTTATTGCCAATGGAGAAAGTCAGCATCTCGATTTTAAATATTGTATTTCAGATAGCAGGAAAATTGCACGTACATTATCGGCTTTTGCAAACACTGAAGGAGGCAGATTGCTTATTGGAGTCAGAGATAATGGAAGTATTGCAGGTGTTCGAACAGACGAGGAGTATTACATGATCGAAACAGCCACAGCACTATTTTGTAAACCTGAAATACCCGTTTCAATAAAGCAGCATAGGGCTGATGGCAAGACTATTCTTGAGGTTGAAGTAAGTAAGGGAGATAAAAAGCCGTACCTGTCAAAAGATGAGAATGGCAAATGGAAGGCATACTTCAGACATGGCGACCAGAACCTGGTTGCGAACAATATAATGTTACATCTTTGGCGCAGGAATAATAGTAAAAAAGGAGTTTTAATCCGTTTTGGAAAACCCGAGAATGCCCTGATGGAATATCTTAAGCTGAATAAAACGATTACATTTTCAGGTTATAAAAGGATTGCCAGGATACCTTCATACAGGGCAGAAAATATTATTGTGAACCTTTTAATTTGTAAGGTATTGGATATGAATATTTCAGAAAAGGGATATTCCTATTCCTTGAGCAAGCCGGAAGAAAGAATAATTGGAGGATTGTGAATATCAATCAGTTTTTATACCCACCACCAGAATATCGTCAATCTGGGCTGTTGTTCCCATCCAGGATTTCAGATTCTCTTCAAGAAGTTCTTTTTGCTTAGTCATCGGGTAATCCTGAATTTCAAGGATGATCCGTTTAAAATTTTTCTTCATGAATTTGCGTCCATCGGGTCCACCAAACTGATCGATATATCCATCAGAAAACAGATAATAGGATACTCCAGGTTCCATATTCCAGTCATAGAAGACATACTTTTCATTCATTTTTGAGGAAATTCCAATCGGCATTTTACTTGCATTGATAGTCTCTAGTATGTACTTGCCATCAGAAATTGATCCGTCAGTTATTTCAGAATTTTCATCATTATAATCTGATATTTCCTTTTCAGTCATTCTTCTTACTTTGAAACATGGATTGTAGGCTCCTGAAAACTCCATATGAGAAGAATTGTAATCAATAACCAGTAAACCAAGATCCATGCCATCTTTAGCTTCATTGTCGCCTCCAACCTGTTTAAGTGATTCTGTAACATGAAGACGCAATTCACTTAAAACGTAATCGGCTCGCGGAGCTGTTTCCTTATCTATTATTTCATCGAGGAATGACATTCCCAACAGACTCATAAAGGCACCAGGCACTCCATGTCCTGTGCAGTCCGCAGCAACAACGTATAACCTGTTGTTTTTCTTTATCATCCAGTAGAAATCTCCACTAACGATATCTCTTGGCCTGAACAGGATGAAATAATTTTTAAGATTTTCAGAAAGTATTGTTTCGGAGGGTAAAAGGGCCATCTGAATTCTGCTTGCATAATGTATGCTTGATTCCAGCTCTTCTTTCTGTTTTACCACAACAGCAGTGCGCTCAGCAACTATACCTTCCAACCTTATGTTCTCATTTTTAAGTTTCCGTGTATAGGCTTTAATTATGGCAAATATTATTGCAAAGAATGCCAATGCGAATCCGATGAAAGAAATAGTTCTGGCATACCATGGTTTAAGAATAATGAATTTATAGTTCAGTTCATTGGCTGCCAGACCAGTGATTGTTTGTGTCTTCACCCTGAAGGTATAATTACCGTAAGGCAGGTTATTATATTCCTTTTTAATATACTTGCCATATGAAAATCCTTCCCATTTTGACCATGTCTCGTCAAGACCATCAAGTTTATAGCTATATTCGGTTGAGAGTTCTTCCTTGAAATATGGTGTTGTCCACTCAAAAGATATCTTGTTCATATCATATCTGAATTCCGGAATGGAAGTCTGATCGGCTGTGATAATTGGAATTCTTATGTTTCCGTTAATAGTCTTGTAAAAAGAACCATTTAAAATTGTTGAGTCTTTTCCGATCCTGATCCTGACAAAGAAGGTATTGACTTTTGTAGAATCAGGGATAAGATCTGCCTTATCAATAACATAAACGATTTTAGCTTTTAAAAAATAAACTTTCTTGTCAAACTCCCTGATGTTCCACGATTGGGCATTTGGCATCAGGTTAAGTAAACCATGGTACTCTATTCTACCATTCCTGTCATTTTTAAATAATATTTCCTTGTTTTTTTCATCCAGTACGCTGTACCAAAGATCGCCTTCATCATCGGTGTACATATTTTGAGAATATTTCCCCTCAGAAAACCCATTGGTTATGCTATTATCCGGAACAAACTTATCGGATGATTTATCGTACCTGATAATGCCTGTTTCAGTAGTGACAAATAGATCATTATTAATAAATGTCAATGAATTAAGATCAATATCAGGAACCCCGTCTTTCGGACCATATTTTACCAGAGTTGTATCATTACCTTTAAATGTCAGACTATATATGATTGAAGGATCATCTGATAAAATCCACAGACCGCCCTCTTTTTTCTCTAAAATTGCACAAATCAGGCCGGGGATATTTTTGATCCTGTTGAGATATTTCCACTTTCCTTCATCGTAACGTAGAATCAGAACACCGCCCATCTCCAGTCCAAAATAAAAAATATTATGATCGATACCAGACTGGAGGATCTTTTTAATATTTGATGGATTTTTTTTCTCTTCAGTACTAAAATTTTCAGATTCAATGTTTTTTATTTTACCGTCCTTTGTTATCTGAAGAATTCCAAAAGGTGAACCAGCCAAAAGGAATTCACTGTCCTTTACCTTCATTACCAGTAAAGGGAATACCTGATCGCTGATCCCTTTTAATTTCCTGAAACCAAGATTATTATTTTCATCAATATAGCTTTTAAAGATGCCTGCATCAGATGACAGATAATAGTTTCCCTGGAATTTACAGATCTCATTAGCTGCTGATTCAACTCCCTGTTTAGCAGCAAACTTCCTTACAAACGGATAAGCCTTACTTATAACACCAAGAGTGGAGATCCATAACTCCGATTTATCATTTTTATCACAATAGAGAGCATACATTGTATTATCCTCAAGGTCAGAATTTTCCTTGGTTATCTGTTCTATCAGTTCACCTGATCTGTTGATAATAAGGATTCCCTCTTCATCTCCGGTCCCTATGGCAAAAAGATCTTTACCAAGAATGGTTCCGGAGGTGATAATAGCATTTTTTAATCTCTCATTCAATTTATGTTCTATAAAATTGGAATTTATTTTACCTGTCACAAAATTGTAAAGGAATAACCCGTTATTATATGTCCCAACCAGGACCTGATCCTTATCATATTGCAAAATTGTCATGCAAATCTTTCTTTTGAAAAAGTCTCCTCCTGGTAATTTAGAAATAGATGTATCCTTCAACTCAAACATACCTTCATTATTACCAGATAAGATCAGATGATCACTAACATAAACCAGTCTCAAAGCGTTAAAAATATTGAATTTAGCCAGATTGATCTTTGAAAGTGAATCTTTTTGAATATCATAAACATAAATATCTCGCGGACCGAGGTAATATACCTTCCCTTTAAGAGCAACGATAGAGTATATTATACGGATTTCAGGTATGGAATCTGTCCTTTTTGCCAGGGAAACATACTGTATACTTCCTTTCTGATCGGGTTGTAAAAATCCGAATTCATAAGCAGATCCAACATATACAACACCTTTGTCGTCGGAAGCCAGTGAATATATCCTTGAGTTATTTCCAATCTGGATGTTTGACCATTTTGTCCCATCGTAACGGGTCACTCCTTTTTGCTGGTTGCCGAAATAAATGTTTCCAAATTTATCTTTTGTAATACACCAGGCTTGTTCAGAGCCCAATGTGATTTCTGTGCTGTAATTTTTAATAACAGGTACACCATAATGATTAACCTGGGCAGATAACTCAAATACAAATAGCAGTAATATCAGTAAGAAGGTATTTTTTTTCATTCTTATGATCTTGAAATATTCATATAGCAAAAGCTTGTATAAAAATACGAATCTTATTATATTCATCAAAAATATTCTTACACTTTCATAATCTGTCGCTTTTTTTAATAAATTGCCTTCAGAATTTAGGTTATACTGTTAAATATTTAACATTGATGCTTTCCGGGAAAGACAAGCATGCCTTATTTTTGGCTATTTCCTTGCTGATTGCATCTTCAGTAAATGGACAGGCAGGGAGGGCGTACAAATACCATTTTAATGGCGATTTGCAAAGAGAGAGTATTGTTTCCAGCGACCAGGGAATAGTAATAAATTATTCAATTACCGAACTTAACATAGAAAGTATTGTAAATGCATCCGGAGAATTTTATAGAATTTCAATCCCAGGACATAATCCTTCGTCTGAAGCTGGAAAACCAGAGCTGCCAGTACTTAGCCGTTTAATATCTGTCCCTGAAAATAGCTCTGTAAGAGTCATAATTTCAGATGTTACAGCTGAGACAATTACTCCTGTCTCCTTAAACTTCAAAGGTCTTTTGTACCCACGACAACCTTCAGCAACAAAAGATGTTCAGCAACAAAAGGTAAGTTTTGTTTTTGATAAGGCAGAATATTCCAGACGGGGTATTATTAATTCTGACACTGTAAAAATTGAATATACCGGGAGAATAAGGAACAGGCAATTAGCCACAATTCAAATATATCCGGTCAGGTATGACCCTGCACTGAATAAGCTATCTGTTATCAGATCAATGAAGGTTGAAGTGAAATTTATTACTCCTGTAAATGGATCTTTTACAGCAGCTGCTCAACCTAAATCTTTACTGCTTAATCAATCTCTCGATAGAAGCATTCTTAATTATAACGCTTCAGATTTGATAAATGGTTACACAGATCAGCCGGTAAAGATGATAATAATAACTGATCCGGCTTTTAAGAAGAATCTGGCTCCCTTCTTAAAATGGAAAACACAGAAGGGATTCAAACTTACCACAATTTATAAAGGGACTGGTTTAAGCACATTCGCTCAGCTAAAGGACACTATCTCGAAAATATATAATTCTGCAACCCAGGATAATCCCGCGCCAGAATATCTTCTTATAATTGGTGACAGCTACAGGATTCCAAAATCTGAAGGAAACGGAACCAGCAATATTTCAGATATGTATTACGGCGAATTTAACGGAAACGGTGATTATATACCTGATATGTATGTTGGCCGTTTGCCAGTTTCTGACACCAACCAGCTTAAGACAGCAATTGGAAAGATAATTCAATACGAGAAATTCCAGTTTGCAGATACAAATAAATTTTACACGCGAGCATTGGTGACTGCCGGGATTGATGCTGATTGGGTCAGTTATATGAATGGACAAGTGAAGTATGAAATTTCCAATTATCTCAATTCCTCAAATAAAATAAATGGATATAGTTTTTATTATCCACAATCACAGACGGCTAGAGATTCAATAATTAAGCTCATCAATAAGGGTATTTCTTTCATTAATTATACGGGGCATGGTGTAACTAATGGATGGTTGTACATGAATATAAGTTCGACAGATATAAAAAGCTTTGGAAATAAAAATATGTATCCGTTTGTGATTGCCAATGCCTGCATGACAGCTCAGTTCAGTGATACCACATCGTTTGGGGACAAGATGATTGTCACAGCAAACAAGGGAGCTGTAGGCTATATCGGATGTACCAATAATTCCTTCTGGGATGAAGATTTCTATTGGGCTGTTGGTGTCGGAACACCAAGTGCTGATCCGAAATATACTGAGACTGGTTTGGGTGCAATTGACAGGTTGTTTCATACCCACGGGGAATCTCCATCTGACTGGTATCCATCTATGGGTCAGGTTAATTATGCCGGTAACCTTGCTGTAAGCGCAAGTACAAGTAAATATAAGAAATACTATTGGGAAACCTACACATTGCTTGGAGATCCAAGTACTATTCCTTTTATCGGTACACCGGATACTTTTAAAATATCGATTCCTGATACACTTCCAAATGGTATCAAATCGCTTTCCTTGACACTGCCTCCTTTTTCATATATAGCTATCTCGCATTTTGATACTCTCTGGGATGCTTCTTATGCAAGTCCCACAGGATCTGTCGTTCTTAACCTTCCTGGCAGGTCAAATGATTCATGTATGATAGTCGTTTCAGGGCAAAACAAAATACCGGTAATTAAAACAATTCACATTGCCGATTTAAATAAAGAGTATATTAATCTTAATGCTTCATCAATTAATGATGCTTCGGGCAATAATAATGGACAGGCTGATTACGGAGAATCCCTTTTCATCAAGCTCAACATAGGTAATTTAGGCCTTTCAAATGCAACTGGCATTTATGCAAAGCTGAAATCAACATCAGACTGGGCGACAATTAATAATGACTCTGTTTTTATTGGTACACTGGTAGGTAAGTCACAGGTAATACTTCCTACTTGCTTCGGGATAAAAATAGCAGATATTGTTCCTGATAAGGGTTATATTACAATGAATCTTACACTTGGGGACTCAAAAACAATTAAGAATTATGCTATTGATATATGCGTCCATTCTCCTGTACTTGATATTATTAATTGCCTTGTTGATGATTCCGGCACTGGTAATGCTAACAATCTCGCTGAAGCAGGTGAAACATTTAACCTGTCATTTAAAATAAGAAATTCTGGAAGCACAGATGTCACCGGTACATTTAATATATTAAATCAGCCGAATGGGTTGATTATATTTAACCCATCTGTCAGCACAGGGTTGCTTCAGTCTGGTAAAGTGACGGTTGTGCCTGTTTCTGTAAAACTTGCTTCAGATGTCAAACATGGAGGGTCATTTGATATTGCCACATTTTTGAATTGCTCTCCCTATTTTAAAAACAAGACTTTCACAATTCCAATAGGAAAGACAATTGAAAGTTTTGAATATCAGAAATTAACAATATTTCCATGGGTGAATTCTTCATCTTACCCATGGACAATAACTAATGGTCAGGCTGAAGATGGGCAATTTTCCGTTAGGTCCGGTTCAATACCAAACTCTGCGGAATCTTTGCTTAAGATTAAAGTGAATGTCCCGGTAAAAGATACAGTTAGGTTCAGTGTAAAGGTATCTTCAGAATTAAATTATGATTTCCTTTATTTCAGGCTTAACGGGACCCAGATGTTCAGTATGTCAGGAGAAACAGGCTGGACTGAAAAGAAGTTTGCTTTAAATGAAGGGTTTAATTTGATGGAATGGGATTACAAAAAAGATGAATCACAATCTTCAGGGAATGATTGTGCCTGGCTGGACAATATCAGATTCCCTTCGACTGCTTTTAACAATACAGACCTGAAAACCGGAAAAATTGTTACTCCACAACCAGGGAAAAGTTACAACCAGGAACCAATAACTGCCCAAATAATTAATCTGGGAACTGATACAATAAAAGGTTTTAACCTGGCTTATCAGGTAAATTCAGATTCGCCTGTAACTCAGAATTTTGTTAAAAAGATCAATCCTGCCGATACATTAGTTGTGGCATTCAACCAATCGGCAAACCTTCTTGGAAATGGTCAGTATATTATTGAAGTTTACGGGTTTAACAACAATGATAGTTTCCTGAATAATGATACTGCTCTAATCTCCCTGATAAATACTGCTATTATTTCACATGTTGAAAATACTGATAACAATCTTAAAATCATACCCAATCCTTTCAGGCAATCTTTCAGAATCGAGTTAGAATCTTTAATAAATGATGATATAACGATTTCCTTGTTTGGCTTGTCTGGAGAGATATTGCGGGAATATAAACAAAGCATGGTCCCTGGACTTAATTCATTCTCCATTGCTACAGATGGACTTGCTAACGGGTTTTATACAATCAGAATAAAAGGTAAGACTATATTAAAAACTGCCAGAATTATTAAAATTGAATAGAGGTTACATATCTATTATTCAGGTTTCTCACTTTCGAAAAGAACTATAGCGATTAAATAAATATGACATTTAACATTCCAAACCGTGAACAGGCATTTGAACTGTTCACAAAGTACAATAAAAGCGAGAGCCTTCATAAACACGCTTTATCTGTTGAAGCTGTAATGAGATATATGGCAAGAAAAGCCGGAGAGGATGAAGAAAAATGGGGTATTGTCGGACTTATCCATGACCTTGATTACGAGATGTATCCGGAACAGCATTGCAAGATGACTGAAAAAATACTCAGAGAAAACCAATGGCCTGAGGATTATATCAGAGCAGTACTGAGTCATGGATGGGGATTAGCCTCCGATGTTGAACCCCATACGCTTCTTGAAAAGACTATTTACGCCATGGACGAGCTTACTGGACTTGTGACAACCAGCGCACTCGTCAGACCTTCAAAAAGTGTTTTAGACATGGAAGCCAGATCAGTTAAAAAGAAGTGGAATGATAAGAAGTTTGCAGCAGGTGTTAACAGGGAAGTAATTGAGAAAGGAGCTGAAATGCTGGGAATGAAACTTGATGATCTGATAACAGATTGTATAATGGGAATGCGTGAAGTAGCTGAGGAGATTGGATTAAGAGGCATCGTTATCGCTTCGTAACCTTCCTGCTGAAGGTGGATGTATGCTATTGTATCAACCTGAATTACATTTAAATATAGAGTATTAGCAACTCCTTACGGGAGCAAGACATTATGGGAAAAAATAAAAAAAAGCTGAATCATTTGATCCAGCTTTTTTTTCGTTCTGAATATTTCTATAATATCTTTAATTTAATATTCTTGAACCAGCAATCGCTGCCATGATCCTGAAGGCCAATATAACCCTCTTTTGCAGTATTCAGGAACCAGGTGTAATCTTTGAATTTTGAATTAGCAATCATCTTCTTCCAGTCTTCTGTCCATAAATGGTATTCCACAACATTTGCACCATTTTGCGAATAAACTACAGTGCCTTGATATACCATGATATTCACATGGTTCCACTGACCAAAAGGTTTTGTATTTTGTGGAACAGCCGGAATAAGATCATAGAGTGAACCTGCTTTTCTGTTCCCGTCTTTGCCAAGCCTTGCATCAGGGTGATTTTCATTATCAAGTAACTGCATTTCAGGTGAAGATTTCCAGATTGGTTCATTTGGAATTTCCTGTGCAAGAATAAAAACACCGCTGTTTCCGCCTTTTGATATTTTCCAATCAAGAGATAATTCAAAATTGCTTAATTTCTTATCGTAGATTACGTCTCCTCCATTTCCAGCTTCACCATTGCCAGATCCTATAACATGAAGGCAGCTGTCAACTACATCCCAACCTTTATCAGGAAAAGCTGGTTTATCATAACCACGCCAACCTTTTGTAGTTTTGCCATCGAATATTATCATCCAACCATCCTTCATCTTAGTTGAATCGCAACAGGCACCAGTGCATTTCATGGTCTTACCTGTATCTGCAGGCATCACTTTTGCTGCGACATCCTTTTTTGCAGCAGTTGTTCCTTTTGATCCGCATGATGCCAGACCAAAAATAAGGATACACGATAACAAAATGTTTACTAGTTTCATATTTTATCTATAATTATGGTTTATTTGTTTCATTATCAGTCATCATATTTTTCAAGATGGTATATCTAAGCTATGATTATGCAGGCATATCCGGTAATTTAAAACCAGACCTATAATTATGTTTAATCATTTCAGCTGCAAAATCTTTTGCATTAAGCTTAACATCTGGTCTGTTGAATTTGGGATCACCATCAATAATTGTAAAATTATCTGATATAGTGAGTCTTACTGAGTCATCAGTACCAATATTAGTAAACTCCATTTTTTCGCCATTCCACTCAAGTTCTTTATTAAGTCCCTGAAGTCTGACTGCAAGAACCCCCATTACAACCATTTCGTTGAAAGGTCCTGCTTCTGAAAAATCAGATTTTGACTTAACTCTGCTTTCGGGACTCTCCTTGCAAGCACGTACCCAATCCATTTCATGACCTCCCTCCATTGCATTTTCAATTCTTCGTTCAGTTTTTGGAACATTTGGTATACGGCCTGATAACAACCATGGATCTCTACCATAGCAACCGCAAATAAGTGTGTCTTTTGAACCATGGAATATTACTCCGCCACCATTATTATTCATATCTTTTCCTGCAGGCCAGCCGGCAGGTTTAGGCGGTTGTAAACCTCCATCATACCAGGTTACTGTAACCTCAGGAAATTTCATTTTGGAACCTTTAGGAGCAACTCTTTCTGGATAGGTAAGAGTCACCATCTGAGCAGTCGGAGCACAATCAGTCAATAAAAGCGTTGAACTTGCCTGTGCTTTAATCGGGTACTGCAATTTTAATCCTTTAAAAACAGGATGAAGAATATGGCAAGCCATATCACCAAGTGCTCCTGTACCAAAATCCCACCAGCCTCTCCAGTTCCAAGGAGTATAGACGCTGCTATAAGGACGCATCTTAGCTGGACCAATAAAAAGATCCCAGTTGAGTGTGTCAGGAACCCATTCACCTTTAGGCACGTTTAGCCCTTGAGGCCAGATAGGACGATCAGTAAATGCTTCAACCTTTCTAACTTCACCTATTTCGCCATTCTGCATCCATTCAATTGTCAGGTTTACACCTTCAGCTGAAGAACCTTGATTTCCCATCTGAGTAGCAACCTTATATTTTGCAGCTAGCTTGGTCAATAACCTTGATTCATATACCGAATGTGTCAAAGGTTTTTGAACATAAGTATGCTTGCCCATGATAATTGCATTTGAAGCAGCAACGCAATGAGAATGATCTGCTGTTGCAACTATAACTGCATCAATAGATTTACCCATTTCATCGTACATTTTTCTCCAGTCCCAGTAAGGTTTTGCATTTGGATTTGCAGCGAAAACCTTCTTAGCATATCCCCAGTCGACATCGCAGAGAGCTACAATATTTTCTGTTTTTTTGACGTTTTTCAGGTTTGTGTTCCCCATTCCGCCAATACCTACTACAGCAATATTAAGCTTATCGCTTGGAGCTCTGTGGCCTAAACCGCTGATAACAGAGCTGGGTAGTATACTTAAACCTGCGGCTACTGTTCCGGTTGTCCCGATAAAGGTCCGGCGTGTAATTTTCTTAGAATTCTCTTTCATTGTCAGGTAGTTTTAATTGTATTTATGATCTTTAAAATTAGTTATTTTGATGCTTATTCAGGCACTTCAAATGCAATATTTAATAAAATCTAAACAATAATACAGAAAGAAAATTAAAGTTCTCTTATCCATATATTTCTGAAAGCAACAGGATTCCCATGATCCTGAAGTTGCAGTGATTCCGGCCCATGTTTTTTTATAAAGTACTCTGGCATACCAATATATTCAGTTGGTCCCCTAAGACTAAAATTATTCTGAATCAAGACTCCATTCTGAAACACAGTTACTCTTGGAGGAGTAAAATAGGTCGTAGTATCACTATTAAAAGTCGGAGCTGTATAAATAATATCATAAGATTGCCATTCTCCGGGTTTTCTGCAAACATTCACCAAAGGAGCCCTCTGCTTATAAAGACTACCGGCCTGTCCGTCACGATATGTACGGTTATTATAACTATCAAGTACCTGAACCTCATAAAGTCCCTGCAAGAAAACACCGCTATTTCCCCTGCCCTGACTTTCTCCTGTAACTTCAGATGGTGTTTTCCATTCAATATGCAACTGAAAATTGGAGAATTTACGTTTCGTTTTGATATAACCAGCTCCTTTGACGCTTATAAGAGCGCCATCCTTAATAATCCACTTTGAAGGGTTTCCCTGTGTATCTTCCCATTCAGAACTGATATCAGTACCATTGAAAAGGACAATAGCATCTGAAGGAGCATCACTGTCTTTTACACCTGGCTGAATGATTTTTACTTCAGGGTCCCAAATCTCTGTCATCCAGGGTGTCATAGTATTCTGATCTCCTAGGTGTGCAACAGCAAGCTTAGTTGTCTGGGCTGATTTTTGTGTTGGTGTCTGTGCCGAGCTAAATGCATAAAAAAGTAACATTAAGCTGATAATCAATAGTTTTCTCATGGTTTATAATTTTAAAAGTTGAAATATTTTATATCTGACCACTGTCAATAATGAATAATTATTCTAAATCGCATGAAAATCAAATTATTTACCCAATCCCCATGGGGCGTAAATTGATTTTCTTTGCTCTCCGCCAGCTGGCGGACCATGGTAAACGAAGAAAATCAATTTTAATCAAATAAGCACATAAAAATATGTATTTTTCTTAAGGTTAAAATGAATTAATCAGAGAATATTACAGACTATTGCCATTAATCTTAAAAAAGGATAAATTGCCGGAAATAGTTCTATGGAAAATAAATATTTCTCACTTGAGATCAGAGATGACAATCGTCTGACAAAAATATTATGGATCATTTTTGGCCTAATGTGTTGTGGAATAGCCTTGTTCTGGATGATATACAATTTAAGATCGGGAAAAGTAATTGAAAAACAATGGATTACAATTATTTTTTTGTTAGGCTTTGGCGCTTTTCAAATATATTCCGGATTCGGACTGGCGACAAAATTTATTGAATTTAATTCCACTTATATCAGATTAAAGAAGAACTCGATTCTTCCTGCAGCTGATCTTCCTTCTGAACTATTTGAAAAAATTGAGCTATATCCTCTGAAGGTTCAGTTCTTTTTCATCAATGGAAAAAAAATATTATTAAGGTTCGGAATCAGTGATCCTGATAAAATTGAACTTATAAAAGCTGAAATAGTCAGATTCTCAGAATCAAATAATCTGATCCTTGATATTAAAACTGAAGATATATAGTTGAAGTATCCATTTGAAAGTCAATAGTATTCTATAACGCCAGAATACCTTCCCATATGTTTTTGTCCACCGGAATACCTTTTTTCAGATTTAATTCTTTGATTTTCAAAACCGATTCTCCCGGATATCGGATTCGGGTTGAGTCATTTTCAGGAATTGAATCTTGAAGGTCTTCAATAATCATCTGGATTGAGTTATCTATCGCAGGAAAATTTTGCAGATTTTTTATATTTATTGCTATAAAAATCTGTGAAACTCCGTATTCCGAAGTGCAGCTCTCAATCTGATGTGTAGAAAGGCCTCCGGATAAGATAGTTGCCATTATATCAAGCAATAACGATAATCCCGCTCCTTTCCAATAGCCAACAGGCAGCACACGCCAGGTTTCAAGAATTGCAGCAGGATCAGTGGTCAATTCACTATCCTGATTAAATCCTCCGGGAAATGGAAGTTGTTTCCCTTCATTCCGGAAAGTTTCCATTTTTCCGTAAGAAAACTGTGACATTGCAAAATCGAGTACAATTGCTTCATTCTTATATGGAACTGCAATTACAAACGGGTTGTTTCCTAACCTTGGATCCTTTGCTCCCCATGTCGGCATATTCTGGCATGTATTTGTCCAGCAAATAAATACAAATCCCTTTCTTGCTGCCTGCCATCCATATGTTCCGGCTCTCATCCAGTGGTTGGTATTGGCAAGGGCCACCAGACCAATTCCGTTTTTCTGCGCTATTTCAACAGATCTATCAGTTGCAAAAGATGCATTCAATGGTCCCGGACCAAGATTCCCATTCCACTGTTCCAGAGAACCAGTCTGTTGAATCAGGGTGGGTATTGCATCTGGTACAACATAGCCGTCTTTAGTATTCTTTACAAATCTTGGAAATCTGTTAACTCCATGAGAATAAACTCCCTCAAGGCTGTTAATTGTAAATATTTCAGCACATTTTTCAGCCTTCTCATTAGTGAAACCCAGGTTTTTCAGAATCCTGACAAATTCTGATTTCATTTGCTGCGGAGAAATAAATATAGTCTTCGAATTATCCGGCATGATCATATTTTTTATTACTCGAAAATCAATGTATTATATCAGGATAGAACATCAATTTTATTTTAAAACCTTATCTGCAAAATCCATGAAAAAGTTCCAATCCTGTAACTTCAAATTATGTTCCCCTGAACGGATATGAAATGCTACTTTGCCACTGGAAATCTGTTTGTCAAGAGGAGGCACTGTTTCAGGAAGTTCAGATTTAATCCCGAAAAGTCTGTAAACTGGAAGTGAATTATAAAGAGCCAGATAGCAACCTTTCGGATCACCCCACAGGTCTTCGCTGGCACAATCAATGTACAATGCCCGAGGCGCTATAAGAGCAAGAAGCTCATGTGTATCAACGGGCAAAGCATCTTCTTTATCGCTGTATTTCTTATAATTGGTACAAAACCAATGTGGAAAAGATGCATTGAGCCTGGCTACTGTTTCACCTAAGCGTCTTCTTGCAATCGCAGCTCCTCCGGCGCCTGATTCATTGGCAACCACCATGGCAAAACGCTGATCTTCCGCTCCTGCCCATAACGCCGTCTTCCCTCCTCTCGAATGTCCAACCACGGCGACTTTATCCTTTGCAATATCTTTATCGGAAACCAGGTAGTCCATACAACGGCTCGCGCCCCAGGCCCATGCAGCAAGAGTACCCCATGCATCATCATGTCTGACGCCATTATCTAGGATGCCATGTATTCCATTCTTAAAATCATCAAAATTATCAGGATCAAGATCAGCATTATTGAAAGCAGCTGCTGCATAACCTCTTGCAACGATTTCTTCAGCAGGCCATGATTCGCCCTTCTCTTTCCTTGCTGGATCAATATTTTTTGATCCAAGGTTAATCAGAAGGAAGGCAGGAACAGGTTTTGGTACATTATTGGGCACAAAAAGGCAAAGGTGTATCAGAAGGGATTTTCCGCCGGAAATGATAGCTATTTCAACCTGTTTCAGTGTTGCAGCTCCCCCCATTGATTTAGGATCATTATTTATAACCTTATATTCCAGATGGTAAGGAGTCGAAGGAACCCTTCCATAAATATTGCTTCTGAATAATTCCATAAGTTCAGGCCTGCGGATCTTCATCCACTCCTCTTTTGTAGTAACTGGATTGCCATTCTTTTCAGTCAAAAGTGAAGGTAATGTGTACGCAGGAACCTTTTCTTCATAATAATTAAATCCTGCATTGCTTTTTGAAAGCTTTTCAACAGTTTCCCTGGATGCCTGCCAACCATCGACTGTTTGAGCTGAGACAAACCAAAAAGGCAAAGTCAGGAATATAACAAAAGCTGTTCTTCTTAATAAATTCACAATTCTTAAATTCATGATATGTTTCTTATTAGTCTATTTAGCAATTGTAAAAGTGATTTCATCTCCTCCAGTAAGCGAAGGATTTAGAAATTCAAGTATTATTCTTGTAACACCTTTTGGCCAGTAACGCTTTAGTGTGTTATCGGTTATCTCCCTGAATTCAATAACCGGTTTTAATATTTTGGGATTATATTTCATATTAAGAGCAAATCCTTCACCATCAAACCTGAGTAGACCCGGAGATACTTCTGAAACTTTGCAATATGTAATTAAATTTGAAGTTGTTTTGCCATCTGTCTTTTTGACAAGTTCAAATTTATCACTTATCGTGAAACTTTTTCCCCGGATCAGAGTGTAACTTCTAAGCCAGCTTTTTACCGAGGCTGATTCAGGATAAGCTCCGGCAATATCAGCAGAAAATTTGACTAATTTTGAATCTGCTGAAAAGGTTGCATTTTTTGCTTTGAATTTTGCTCCGTCCTTTTGTTCCGTTCCGTTGATCACAGGCAGATTGTGATATCCCGACTGCATAGTCCAGATCTCATACCTCCTGTTGCTGAAAGTTTTTGCAGTATATTCTTCGCGACCCAAATCGATAAGACATGGTTTACCGTCGAAATACATAACACATGACCCAACATCATTATGATTATGACTTTCAGCATTGAATCCTCCTTTTGCGCCAAAGAAGAATCCCAAATAGCTGTCTGCCTTGTCCCTTCCTCCAGCCACTTCAGTTTCAGGTAACCAGAAATCTGAGACCAGAGCTTCCTTAGCCTCTGCATTTTTAATCTCGTTCAGCGAACCAAGTTCTTTAATCTGATCACAGATTTTACCTGACATGCTTCGTTCTCCCCAACTGTTCAACTTAGCCAGATAGGCTCCAAACTGCTGCATTTTTGGATCACCAATTGCTTTACCATACTGATAAACTGAATATGAATCGCCACCTGTCGTAGCATCAGCATCAGCAAAATTTATAAAATAGGGTGCATGAATATTTACCTTGTAAAAATACTTTCCTATGTTCTGAACCAGAGAATTATTGAAAACATCAAATTTTCCACCAGTTACAATCTTCATAATAGCCAGACTTTCATATAACAAAGCTCCTGCCGCACCCCAGTAAGACGGACCTTCATCACAACCGCCATCATCTGAATAGCCGTTCAGAAACTTATCAAGAGAGTTGATTATTTTCTGCACATCTGCCAGTTTTTTTGAAGGATCATCTTCCAGCAACAGAAAGCAGTTCAGCATATTATAATTAATCCATGGGTTCCAGTTATTTGGACGTCCGCCCTGGAAACCCATATAACCGAAGTCTGTACGTTCAGCATAAGGTTTCAAAGCCTTATTTATAATCGCCTGCTTCAGCCTCTTTGATATTAAAGGATGAACCTTATCAAACTCATCTTTAAAGAGATACCATGTCCATGAAAGATCATTTGAAATCTCACCAACTCCAAGATCTACAGTGGGTTCATTAACGTCAGGTAATCCACCAGGCGCTTTCTGAAAATAGAGATGGGCAGACCAGCCCCACCATGTCTGTTCGCTGTAGTACCATACGGCATTGATTATCTGATCAATAAAACGTCCTTTGCCTTCAATAAGCTCACCCATTACCAGCGAATTAAGTGCACGGCTTGGCGCTGCATATGCTTCCTGGTGTCTGTTTCCGGAACGTATAAACTCAAGATAATCAGTCGCTTTCACAACCGGCCAGTTATAATTGAGGTAGCTTTCAGCTCCTGAGATATATTCCTGACGAAGATTAGCCGGAACATTTTCCCAGAACTGCCGGTTTTTGTAATCAGGAAATTTATTCCATGAATTATCAGTAATCAGGCATTTTGCAAGATCAATAGCTTTTGCTTCATTGGCGAGAATATTTCTCTCTTTAGGATGTATTTCAGCATAAGATATTGTAAACCTTGAAGATAAAAGAATAAATGTCAAAAGTACACTTATTCTTTTTGAAGTACGAAATGGTCTTTTCATAGGTTGAATTATATGTTTAGATTCTCTTTTATATACGATAGTCTAATAAACCAATATCTTTAAATTCTTAGGTCAAAAAACAACCTCTCAATAAGCTTCCTTTTCCAGGAATCGACCTCTCCCTAAATCCCTCTCCCAAGGGAGAGGGACTTGAAAATGAATTAGTTATCTTCCCACTCTCTCTCAGGAGAGGGGGATTTGAGGGGGTGAGGTCAAACTTTAAAAAGTTAAACTTTTCAGAATTTATTATAAAATATTTTTCAATAAAAAGTCTCTGCTGACCTTTGCACTTTCGAGAGGAGTATGGGTCTTGCAATTATCCTGCTCCACAAACCAGTATTTTAAACCGGCTTTCTTTGCCAATGCATAGATGGGTTTAAAATCGATAATACCTTCTCCCATTGTAGCATCCCGCTTATCAGAAGTCATATCTTTCATGTGAAAAAGCTCAAATCTCCCGGGATATTTGTTTATATATTCGACAGCACTCTGACCTCCGGCTGTGATCCAGCAAATGTCGAGTTCAAAAGAAACTATCTTAGGATCAGTATTTTTCAAAAGAATATCATAAGGTATTTGATTATCAATTAGTTTGAACTCACCAGGGTGGTTGTGGAAAGCGAATTTCATGCCGGCTTTTTTACATTTTTCTCCGGCAATATTAAAGAAATCAGCAGCCTGTTTGTAACCATCAAGCGATTTGCCCCAATCACCCGGCAGTGAAGGAAGAACCAGATACTTAAGTCCGGCCTCCGAAGCATCACCAACTATCTTGTCTATAACTGATGTATTAAGTCCACCATTGTGGCTGCTAAGGAATTTCATACCAAGATCTTCAACTTTTTTACGAAATTCAGCTGGTTTCAGTTTATAGAATAATCCGTTGGAATAGTTAGCGGCTTCTATCCAGTTATAACCCATTTGAGCCACTGCTTTAAGTGTGCCATCAACATCTTTATCCATATCCTGACGGACAGTGTAAAGAATCAGACCTGTTTTTTTTTCTGAATGGTTAAATCCCATTGAAGGCAATATGGCACTAGCAGCTACAGCCATTCCGGCCTTCATCAAAAAATCTCTTCTTGTTACCATGGTTTTAAATCATAGGTTTACATCAATTTGATTTTAATTTCTGACGTTAAATATTCGTACTCAAAATTAGCGGTCCATCATTATTCCAGCATCATGTTCTACACAAATTTAATGTTTCCGGAAATACTTACCAATGAATATGTTTATAAACAGATAAAACAACTTATGCCTAAGTTTAAATGTAAGGTCAGTTAAAATAAAGCTATTCGCGCTAATAATGAAGTATAATTCATAAAAAGAATAACCAGGAGCTATTTCCGGGAACAGGGCGAAGAAAATTATGTATTTTTACCTGAATAGATTTTTTATCCATGGAAGCTCTTGCCCTAAAGGTAAACAATAAGCTGGAATGTTTTCTCTGCCCCCACTACTGCAAAATCGCTGAAGGGAAAACGGGTATTTGTGGCGTGAGGAAGAATACTGGTGAAAAAATTGAACTTCTTACTTACGGAGTCATTTCAGGCTATTCTCTCGATCCTGTTGAAAAGAAACCGCTCTACCATTTCTTTCCGGGTAAAAACATCCTTTCTATTGGTTCTTATGGTTGTAACATGAAATGCGATTTTTGCCAGAATTATCACATTTCACAGAATATACCGAAAAGTACTATTGCTGATTCAACTCCTTCGGACATTGTAAAAAATGTCATGTCGGCTTACCGGAATATAGGATTGGCTTTTACATATAATGAACCTGTAATCTGGTTTGAGTTTGTGATAGATACAGCAACTCTGGTGAAGAACAATGGTTTTAATACAGTACTGGTTACAAACGGCTATATAAACGCTGATCCGTTAATTGATCTGTTGAATGTTACTGATGCATTTAATGTTGATCTTAAAGCATTTAACAATGATTTTTACAAAAAGCTCACCGGCGCTAGCCTCGAACCTGTTCTGAACTCCCTTAAACAGATCGCTAAAGCAGGAAAACATCTGGAGATAACTACACTTTTAATCACCGGCCAGAATGATAATGTTTCCGAAATGGAAAATCAGGTGAGATGGATCTCTTCCGAGCTCGGAAATGAGGTCCCATTTCACCTTAGCCGTTATTTCCCGATGTACAAAAGAGATGATCCGACTACTCCACATGACACATTGATAAAGCATTATGAGATTGCTTCAAAATATCTCAAGTATGTTTACATTGGGAATACCATGTCGGAAGCCGGACAGAATACGAAATGTCCTGACTGTGGAACAATAGTCACTGAAAGAACAGGTTACCACGTTCATCATATTAATATAAACGATGGAAAATGTGCTGTTTGCGGGAAGGTAATCTATAAATACTTTACTTCTTCTTAACCGATAAAGCGCTCAGTCTTTTACACAGGTCATCAACTCCTGAAACAAGGTCATTTTCAATTGCTTTGTAAAACTGTCTGACAATTTTCGGATTGTCCTTCCCTTCAGGGTTATTGGTGCGGGCTATAAGATCGTTTCTCAGGATTACCGCATCTTCAATTATCGATCCAACCTCATCCGGGGTTTTCTCAGGATGAAGTGCCGTAAATGTGAAACAATCAGTTATAATATCAAATACCTGATTATCAATATCTTTTTTAAGTTGTCTGATGCTGGCCATAGTTTTAAATTGATTTTCTTTGCCTCAAAGATAGCTTTTTTTAAACACAATGAGCATTAAGGAACAAAGCCATTCTGGCTGTACTTTACACGATGATATCATTCAGGCGGACAGTTGAAAAGTGCCTGTAAGTGGAAGTGTAATGTTATTGATTATTAAACAGATGGATACTTTCCTCTGCCTTTATAAGATACATATTCCGCAATTGAGATATCAACGGGTTGTTTACCCTGAAGAATGTTTTATCAATACAGCGAAAAGGCAGAACAGCAGGTGAAGTTCCTGACATGAACACGCTGTCATAATCAGATATTCCGGATGCTTTAATAAATGTCATTTTGACATTTATTCCATTTTCCCGGCAAATCTCCAGAATATATTTTCTGGTAATTCCACTTAGAACAGCCTCGTCAGGAGCTGTAACAAGAGTATTTCCTTTTATAAAAAAGATATTAGACCTGCTTCCTTCCGTAATACAATTGTTATTATTTACGAGAAGAGCTTCATATGCTCCTTCAAGAATCAGCTTGTGATAAATTTCAGAACGCAACCTGTGGTTTATTACTTTTGATTCGGGGTCTTTCCTTTCAGCATAGAACAACGCGCCTTTCACACCGGTTTTATATTGCTCTGAGGTCGGATAAACTGGTTCAATAAAATACATAAGGTAGCTATCTGCCTGGTTATAATTGAAAACTATTTTAAGGTTCAGATCCTTACGCTTTTCTGATTTTGCAAGAATAATCAAATCTTTTTTCAGGGTTTCAATCCCGGTAAGCATTTCCCTTTTCTGGAATCCGGCGCTTGTGGTCAGTCGTTCAATATGATCATAAAAGAAAACTGGCTTACCTTTCGACATCCTTATTACTTCGTAAATTGATTCCCCTTCATAAACTAAAGAATTATCGAACAGATCAACAGGTTGAAGCTCACCATTCAGTATAAAATTATTGCCCAGACATTCGTTCATTTATTTCATATTAAATGGCTCAAAAATACAAACAATTATGACAACTGCAAGGATGAATATCAAATTTCAAATTACTTGAAAATCAATTTATTTACCACAGTCCCGGGGGAGAGTACATTGATTTTATTCGCTCCCCTTGTTGTCGGGGTAAATGAAGAAAATCAATTAAATAAATTTATGTCTGAAGAAACTCATTTTAATTATATTAGTAGCAGAATTAAAATTGAAATGCAACGTGTATGCAATTGTTGACATTGAGACCACAGGAGGAAGCTCAAGAATAGAGAAGATAACTGAAATTGCCATCTACCAGCATGACGGGAATAAAATTACCGGTGAATTTATTTCTTTAATTAATCCTGAAAGAAATATTCCCTATTTCATAACAAATCTCACCGGTATCACGAACGAAATGGTTGAGGATGCACCTAAGTTCTATGAAATAGCTAAGTCAATAATTGAATATACCGAGAACAGGGTTTTTGTAGCTCACAGCGCCAGGTTTGATTACTCATTTATAAGACAGGAATTTAAATCGCTGGGATATAACTTTAAAAGGAATATTCTCGATACTGTCACACTCAGCAGGAAGCTTATTCCTGGTCACCGTTCTTATAGCCTGGGAAATATCTGCAAAGATCTTAGAATTGAAATCAATGGAAGGCACAGAGC
>Ga0182027_10002083_pt1 | contig 32647 bp, 24 predicted proteins | sample 712E1DmetaG_FD_121300 | JGI IMG/M metagenome (GOLD analysis project Ga0182027, IMG submission 121300) | Permafrost microbial communities from Stordalen Mire, Sweden - 712E1D metaG (Illumina Assembly) | ecosystem: Environmental > Terrestrial > Soil > Wetlands > Permafrost | place: Sweden...
ACCAACATCACCAACGCCGACTCTGACTGCCCCGCAAAGTGTGGCAATGGCGTTGTAGAAACCGGCGAAACCTGCGACCCGAATTCCACCACCGACCCCTGCCCCACCACCTGCCCCAGCGACGGCGACCCCTGCACCAGCGATGAGCCGACCGGCACGAGTGCCCAGTGCAACGTGGCCTGTACCTACCCCGCCATCACCACCTGTGTCGCGGGCGACGGCTGCTGTCCACCCGACTGCACTTCGGTTACAGATAGCGACTGCACCCTCACCGGTCAGATGTCTCGCGCCACCTACTAGGGGACCGCAATCAATGCCAATGCGCGCTGATCTCGGGGGTCAATGCCCAACGCGCGGCGGGCGAGATTCCGCGCCCGCTCCGGGTCTCCTGTCGCCTGCGCGGCCCGCGCAGCCGCGATGAGAACATCAGGAATCCTAGGCGCACTGGCCAATGCCTCATCATAGGCCCTCTGTGCGTCGCTCCATCTTTCCTGCCTTGCCAGGGCATCGCCCAGTAACATGAATTGGGGCCAGGTTCGGGGCTCGCCAAGCAGTGACTGCCGCGCCAGGTTTTCGGCGGCACGAAATCGACCGAGAGAAAGCAGGGCCCTGCCCAGACCCAGCCACGCGGGTCGATGTCCAGGTGATCGTGCCAAGGCGGCTTCAAAAATCGGCACCGCAAGGTCTGGCCTTCCATCCAGCGCCGTTCGTTCGGCGTGAAAGAACAATGCGTCGGGATTCTCAGGCTGAAGATCCACTTCGGCGGCGAACAGATGAGCATCGGATCGCCAGGCCGGCAAACGAAGCTGACCATATACCGTCCATGAGGCCAAGAGGGCCACCACGGGAACCAACACTATTCGCGGTCGTGTCCTTGCAAGCACACGCGTGAGCGCCAGACCGCCAAGCGGTGCCAGACAAAACGTCGGCAAATACCAGTACCGCAAGGCTGGCCAACGCAAACGCATCACCGGCAACAATGCAGCCATGGCTGCGAACACCAGCCCCGCTGGCAGCCATGCGCCTTGTCGCCCCCAATAGGCCACCACCCACGTGACACACGCAAGGACAACGACGACCACGGCCAGCATCCCCCACCACTCCGGGCCCCCTTCGGGAACCGCCACCACAGCTCGTGGATCGAACCCATGGGCCAGTGAAAGCTGCCCACCGAGCCGCGCAAGCTGCGATACGAAATTCAGTTGTACGCCTTGTTGAGGCTGCAGGCCGAGTCCACCAAGGGCTCGTACGCGGAGTGCAACAACCGCCGCAAGCGCAACCAGCACCGCAAGCAAAGGCCGTGTTGTGAATCGCCCGGTGGTAGATCGCGCGCCCAGCCCTGCCGCCAGCGCCACGATCGGCGCGACCAAGAGGGCGTTCTCCTTGCAAAGACACGCAGTTCCCACAAGAAGAAAGACTGAAAGCATGCGCGATGCCGAAATCGGCAAAGGTGACGACATCAAGAAGATCGCCCCTCCGAGAAATAGCGCCGCCAGCAAGTCGGTCCGACCGGACACCCACGCGACCGCTTCTATTTGCGCCGGGAAGAGCGCGAACGCTGCTGCTGCGAGGCCTGCCGCCATGGAGCTCGCCCCCAGTCGCCGCGCGGTTCCCCAGACAAGTGCCGTCGTCAGGGCGTGAAGGACGACGTTGATGGCGTGGGCCCATGTCGGATTCGGTGACAGAGCCCATCCCCATCGAAAAGACACCAGCGCCAAGGGCCTATACATCCAGCCCTGGCTGCCAACCGACGCCCCCGAAGAATAGTGCTCGGTAAAGATCTGCCAAAAAGGGGTTTCTCCCCTCACCACTGGGTTCCCGGACAACAGAGTAAGATCGTCCCACACGTAAGCGAATCCGATTGTCCGCGCGTAGGTCGCCACTGCCAGGCCCATCACCAGAGCCAACCAAGCGATCCGTGGGAGCATGGGGCTTTCGACGGGTGTTTTTCCGCGTCGGACAACCCTCCCTCCGTGCGCCGCCACGCCAGCCAGCGGCCACCCCGGGGTCAGCGAGGCGGATCCAGATGCCGGCGGGGTGCCAGCGGAGGGTCCTCGAAGGTCCGTGGTGAGCACAAAGCGCAGTCTACCCCAGCGCGTTCCCGTCGAGGTCAGTTCACCCAGTCTCCTGCGTCCCGGACCTCTGTCAGCCTGCCCGCCTGCGTTCATCGCGGCTCTGCTTCCCCCTGCTGACCGGGATTAGCTTTGGTCCAGTCGCAGCGATAGACCTTCATCAGGGAACGCACCGGTTCGACCGTCAGGCCGGTGATCAAGATTGCGGCCACAGCTCTCTGCCGCGACAGTCCCCTGCTTTCCGGCCCCAAGTTCGCGCATCTGATCCCCCTCGCTCGGGCTGGGCTTCTTCATCCATCTGACCGGCGGCACTAGCACTGGCCCTGCGTTCGCGCTAAGCGCAGCACTGCCGCGAAGAAGCCGTCGCTGCCGTGGCGATGGGGGTACACCTTCAAGTAGGTCCCGTCGCCCAAGCACAGGGCGCGCTCTTTGCCCCAGATCTCCTTGAGCGGCATGAGCACGAAGTCTGGCCTCTCGGCCAAAAATCGCTCGACCACCGATTCGTTCTCCTGCCGAAGAACCGTGCAGGTGGCGTAGACCAACCGACCGCCGGGCGCCACCAGCGGCGCGTAGGTCACCATGAGAGAAAGCTGCTGCGCCGGAAACCCGTCGACGGTCTTGGGTGTGAGCCGCCAGCGCGCCTCGGGATTGCGGCGCAAGGTGCCCAAGCCCGAGCAGGGCGCGTCCACCAGAACGCGATCCCATGCACCCAGCTTCGCCTCCTCCGGCAGCTTCACCCCGCGCACCTCGCGCGCGGCCACGTTCGTCAAACCCGCGCGCCGGCTGCGACGGCGCAGTTCTTCCAGTTTCTTGCCGTTTGAATCGAGCGCCAAGATGCGCCCCTGTCCGTCGAGCAACGCCGCCATGGCCAGGGTCTTTCCGCCCGCGCCGGCACAGGCGTCCACCACGCGGCCGCGTGGCGGCGGCGCCACGGCTTCGGCCACGAGCTGACTCCCCTCGTCCATCACCTCGAAAAGTCCGTCGCGAAATGCGGACAGTCCGAAGGCATTGACCCGTGTCTCGAAAAGCAGGCCGCTGGGCGATAGCTCGGTCGGCCGGGCTACCACGCCCTCCTCGGCCAGACGCATGACCAACTCCTCGCGCGAGGCCTTGACCCCGTTGCTGCGCACGATGAGGGGAGCCCGGCTATTCATGGCCGCGGCCAATCCAAGAGCATCAGCCTCGCCCAGATCGGTCACCAGGCGGTCCATCATCCAGGTCGGATACGACAGCCGCAAGGCCTCGCGGTCGACGCCCGCACTCCCGCCCAGACCGGCATCGTCCGCGGTGACCATCGCCAGATCGACATCCCGACGCAGAATCCTCCGCACGTCGGTCTGTGCCGCTTCCACCGGCAAGCCGTTGCGCAGTTCATAGACGATGAGCTTCAGTTCTTGCCGGCCAGTCGGCGAAAGCGGCTCAGGCACGCCGCGCCCCTGCGCCGCGGCCAGCAACTCGTCGACCACCGCCTCCAGCCGTCGCTCCCAGCGTACCAGCCCGTACACCGTCTCGGAGATCAGCCTGCGATCGCCGCTGCCTAGCTGCCGGTTGGCGCGAAATGCGCCCGCGATGATGTCGGTCAGAAAGCCCCACTCCGCGCGCGCCTCAGCCGCAATCTCCAGGGCCAAGGCACGCGCTTGCCCGCCCAGCCGGCGGGCCGAGCCCCCTGCACCCGCGGACTCGTTCTTGGCATTCATCTTGTCAATCACAGCGCCTAGTCGCGTGGGGAGCCGGCCGGCCCTTCGGGACGGACAGCCCACCCTGCCCGCCCCGCGGGCTTCGCCCGCGCCCTCGCCGGCGGCGTACCATCGCAGGGTTTGGCGAGGCCGAGCGCAGCGAGCGGCGTGGGGGTGGGCGTGGGGGGCCGAAGGGCGGAGCGAACCCTTTCAGGGTTCCCATTTCAGTAGCTCAGTCCAAATCCATAGGGAAAAAGCGGCGAGTAGCTGGCGTCGCCCTGATTGATCGGGATCTGCGCCATCGAGCGCGGCCAGGAATGGGACAGCTTGCCGGTCGGCTTGTAGTCACCGAACAGCACATCGGCCACGCCGTCACCCTCGCTGCCGGGCAGCCAGACCACCAGCACGGCCTGCACGTCGGCGATCACCGGCTCGATGGGCAAGGGCCGGCCGGTGACCAGAACAACCACCACCTTCTTGCCCGAAGCCTTCGCGGCCGTGATCAGGCTGATGTCATCTCGGGCAAGGCCCAGCTCCTTGCGGTCGCCGGTGCCCTCGGCGTAGGGCTCTTCCCCGACCACCACCACTATTGCGTCGGCCGCATCCGCGCCCCTCACGCCGGGCGCGAAGCCTACTGTGCCTCCCGAGGCGGCCTTCTCGATGGCCCGCAAGATCGTGGTGCCGGGGGTGACGTTGCCACGCCTGCCCGCCCAACCCACGGTCCAGCCGCCGCACTGGATGCCCATGTCGTCCGCCTTGCTGCCCACCACCAGAATGTGGCCGTTCTTCGGCAGGGGCAGCACAGCGTCCTGATTCTTGAGCAGGACCGCGCTTTGCCGAACTGCCTCGCGCGCCAACGCCCGGTGTTCGGGCGAGCCCAGTTGGCCGGCAAACGCAGGATCCGGGAAAGGATGCTCCCACAGTTTGAAGCGCGCCTTCTGCTTCAAGATTCGACGGACGGCATCGTCGATGCGCGCCATGGAAACCCGGCCCTTCTTGACCAGGTGGCGCAGGCTGGAGACGAACCATTGATAGGTAAGCGGCACCATGGCCATATCGACGCCGGCATTGATGGCTGCCTCGATCTTGGAATCGCTCGAACCAGGGAGAGTGTCGATGGCTTCCCAGTCGCTGACCACGAAGCCCTCGAAGCCAAGCTCGCCCTTGAGCACGTCGGTGATGAGATGCTTGTTGGCGTGCATGGGGGCGCCGTTCCAGCGAGAATAGGACACCATGATCGAGCCGACGCCCGCCTTGACCGCCGCGGCGTAGCCAGGCAGATGAATGGTGCGCAGCTCTGGTTCGGAACAGATGGTGTCACCCTGGTCCTTGCCCCCGGCTGTGCCGCCGTCGCCGAGAAAGTGTTTGGCGCAAGCGAGCACGCCTTCGGGCTGGCCTGGCTCGCCTTGCAGACCTTTGACCATCGCAGCGGCCATCATCTCGGCCAGCTCAGGCGTCTCACCAAAGCCCTCGTAGGTGCGACCCCAGCGCTCGTCGCGAGGCACGGCAATGCAGGGAGCGAAGGTCCAAGGAATGCCAGTCGCCAACATCTCGAAGGCTGCGGCTCGTCCGACCTTCTCGGCCAGCTCAGGGTTGCGCGTGCAGCCCATGCCGATGTTGTGCGGAAACATGGTGGCGCCCCTCACCAGGGCGTTGCCGTGGACCGCATCCGTGCCCCAGAGAATGGGAATACCCAGGCGCGTGCTCAAGGCTCGGGTCTGAATGGAGGTGACCAGCTTGACCCAGTTCTGGGGCGTGTTGGGCTCAGGCAGCGACGACGCGCCGTTGAGCACCGATCCGACGTACAGCTTGCGCACGTCGTCGGTGTTCTTGGCCAGCTTCCAGTCGATCTGGGTCATCTGCCCGATCTTTTCTTCGAGCGTCATCCTGCCGAGCAGTTCCTCGATGTCGGGGGTCGGGACACTGGCACGGCTCGCAGCAAGCTGGCCCGCGGATTGTCCCGGCTGCACGCCGACGCAGCCAAGCACCGCGAAAAGCGCGACCAGGAACGCGCGCGGAGCGCCGGAGCAGAGAATTGGCGAACGACAAAACATCATCGCGAGACAGTACACCGGTCGGGGCACAAGCGGGAAGGTGAAGGGGCGATCACCCTGCTCACCTTCGACATCCGGCAAGCCCAGGCCGCGCGTTCCGTGGGTCTGACCGTGGTGGGTGTGTAGAAAACTACTTTCGACCCACAATCTCAAGATCAGGGCGCAAGCCCAAAGCCGCCCCGTAGCGGAGCAGCCCGTCCATCTCGGCCGTGCCCGGGTCCACGGACGCACGCAGGGGAGATCGCAAGAGTGCATGCTCCAGCAGTCGCTCCGGTCCATGGCCGTCGCGCCGCCAGCGATTGATGCCGCCATCGAGAAAAGGCGACACCACCGCCAACCCAGCGAGCACGATCGCCGCAACCATGCGCGCGCGTCCCAGGCGGGCTGCCACCTCTGCGGCGCCTGCGCTCATGGGGAGTGCGGCGGCCATCAGGGCCGCAGGCAAGCCCGCGCGGGTGGACTCCAGATGCAGCCCGTTTTGCGCAGGCGGATGGCCGAGCAGGAGTGCCGTGACCAAGGTGAACCCGAACCAGAACGCAACCAGTGGCGCCCTTCTGAGCAGGACCAACGTACCCACCCCAGCCAGCAACAACCCCACCACACCCAATTCGTCGCACAGCTCGGCCGCGGTCCTGACCAGTGCGACGTGATCATGTATCCCGGCAGGCCAAAGGGCGCCGAGCAGATGCCCTAGGTTCACCGAGTTTCCCGAGGCTGCCACGCTGGCCAGCACCGACCCGCCGAGTGCCGCGACGAAGAGCAAGGGGGCCCAAAGTGGCCAGCGCTCACCCCGGCGCAGTTCCCACAGCCATAGCCCAAAGATCAGTGGCCACAGCAGCGGACCTGCCACCGAATCCACCCCGGCGGCCAGGCCTGACAGGCCGGCCAAGGCGAAGCCGTGCCTCGCACTGCCCGCCGAGCGCAGAAGAGGCAGCGCGGCCAACCAAGCCCCGGCCAAGAGCGCGAGCGTTGCCGACGCCGCGCCCGCCGAAGTCGCTGTCTGAAACATTGCCAAAGATAGGCCGCCGGCCAGCGCCGTTCCTGCGGCCAGCCACGGCTCGTACAGGAAATCTTGCGAGCCCTGACGGGCGTGCGGTGGCGGGCGCAATGCGATCAGGAGATCCACACACAGCCGGCCCAGCAGCGTAGTCGCCAGCGCGGCCAACAACCCTGCCGCCAGATTGGCACGAGTCGCGACATCGCCCAGGGGCAAATAGACGGCAAGGCGCACGACCAAGAGAGCCAACGGCGTGCCCGGATCCTGTGAAATGGGATCGAGTGCTGCGGCCACTCTGGCCGCCGCTGCAACCCGATCCAGCCCCAATGGCGTGCCCGCGACATAGACCACCAGCGACCCAACAAATAGGGCTGGGTCCAGGGTTGGCCAGGTTCGTCTCGCCATTGGTCGATCCAACGCGAAAGTGAGCGCTCTGTCGAGAACCTCTTCGTGCGGTCCCGCTGACTTGACGTCCGGGGCTTGGCCGTCTATGCCCGAGAGGATGCACATCATTCGAGGCCGGCAGCGCATCACGTCCAAGCTAGGGCGTCCGCTACGTGCGCCTGCGGTCGCCCTCGGGAACTTCGATGGTGTGCACCGCGGCCACCAGGCTTTGCTAGCCACCGCCAGCCGCCTCGCTCACGCGGCAGGTGGTGAGGCCGTGGTCCTGACCTTCGATCCCCACCCGGCGCGGTTCCTTGCGCCCGCGCTGGCTCCGCCCATGCTGGTGACGCTGGAGCGTCGGCTGGAACTGCTTGCCGGAGCAGGCGCAGATGCGGTCGTGGTCGAGCCATTCACCACCGAGTTTGCGGCACTGCCCGCCGATCGCTTCATCGCCGAAGTGCTGCGCGGGGATCTCGACGCCCGCCACGTGGTGGTGGGCTGGGATTTCACTTTCGGGGCCGGCCGGCAAGGCAACGCGACCATGCTCGCAAGCGAAGGCGCGCGCCTGTCCATGGGGGTCAGCATCGTGCCGCCGGTCATGGTCGCGGGGCTTCTCTGCTCGTCGACCAAGATTCGCGAATTCGTGCTCGAGGGCCGGGTGGAAGGGGCGGCCATGCTCCTCGGCCACCCGTTCGAGCTTGCCGGCCGGGTGGTGCCCGGTGTGCAGCGCGGCCGCACTTTGGGCATCCCTACCGCCAACCTGGATGCAGAAGCCGACCTTCTGCCCAAGCCGGGTGTCTACGCCGCTTGGGCGTGTCGCGTGGACGGCGCCCCGCCGCAGCGTCTGCGCGCCGCTGTCAGCGTCGGCAGCAACCCCACCTTTGCCGCCGAGGGCCGCGGCGCCGTCCCGGCCGTGACCATCGAAGCCCACTTGTTGGACTTCGATGGCGACCTCTACGGCGCGCGCCTCCGCCTGGAATTTGCCGGTCGTATTCGGGAACAGCGGAGGTTTTCTTCAGCGGAGGAGCTGGTGGCCGAGATCAAGCGCGACATACTCCGAACCCGGGAGATCCTTGCATGAGCATGGAACACCTCTACGAGACTGAGACGATGGCCGAGTTGTGTGCACGCCAGGGCCGCCTGAGCGAGTCCATCGCCATCTTCCGCGAGCTGGCCGAAACCGCTGCCGACCCCGACACGCGTGCACGCGCCAAGGCCCGATTGAACACTTTGGAGGCGAGCTGGCAGCCCCTGCGTGTCGCCGAAGTCCCTCCCGCGGATCTGGCCTTGCCACCCGTTCCCGGGATTTCCCTGCTGGTGGGCGAAGACCAGGTGACCGTGGCCTGGGCCCTGCCGCCCGAGACCAGCTCGCCGGCCCTCGACGTTCTGGTCCTGCAGCGTACGCCCAGCGGCATCGATCCACAGAAGAAGCTATTGCCCCTTAGCGAAACCTCGGGCCGCATCGGGCTGCTTCTGCCCGGCGTGCATTCCGCTTTGGCGGCCGCGGGCACGATCCGCGAGGGCCACTTCGTGGCCATCGTCCGATCCGCCGGCTGAAACTACACCACGCCCTGGTCGATCATCGAATCGGCCACCTTTACGAAGCCGGCGATGTTTGCGCCCATGACGTAGTTGGTGGGCCGACCGTAGTCCTTGGCGGTCTTGTAGGCAGCCGAGTGGATGGCCTGCATGATGCCCTTCAGCTTCGCGTCGACCTCTTCGCGCGTCCACGACAGACGCATCGAGTTCTGGCTCATTTCGAGGCCCGAGGTGGCCACGCCCCCAGCGTTGGCAGCCTTGCCGGGACCGTACAGCACCTTGGCCTCGATGAACTTCTCCACTGCCTCGGGCGTCGACGGCATGTTCGAACCTTCCGTGATGACGTAGCAGCCGTTCTTTAGCAGCGCGTCGGCGTCCTTTCCCTCGATCTCGTTCTGCGTGGCCGAGGGGAAGGCCGCGTCGCACTTCACGACCCAGGGGCGCTTGCCGGCCACGAACTCGCAGCCGTACTTCTTGGCGTACTCCTGGATGCGGCCCCGGCGCACGTTCTTGAGCTCGAGCACGAAGGCGAGCTTGTCCGGCGTGACGCCCTTGGGGTCGTGGATGAACCCGTCCGAGTCCGACAAGGTGACCGGCACGGCGCCCAATTGGTTCAGCTTCTCAACGGTGTACTGGGCCACGTTGCCCGAACCCGACACGGTGCAGATCTTGCCCTTGAAGGTTTCTTTGCGCGTCTTGAGCATCTCTTCCGCGAAGTACACCGCGCCGTAGCCAGTGGCCTCGGGACGAATGAGCGAACCACCCCAGTTGAGCGCCTTGCCGGTGAGCACGCCGACAAACTCGTTCTTCAGGCGCTTGTACTGGCCAAACATGTAGCCGATCTCGCGACCACCCACCCCGATGTCACCAGCGGGCACGTCAGTGTCGGCGCCGATGTAGCGGAACAGCTCGGACATAAAGCTCTGCAAAAAGCACATCACCTCGTTGTCCGACTTGCCCTTGGGATCGAAATCGGAGCCACCCTTGCCGCTGCCCATGGGCAGCGTGGTGAGCGAATTCTTGAACACCTGCTCGAAGCCGAGGAACTTGAGAATCGACAGATTCACGCTCGGGTGCAGGCGCAGTCCCCCTTTGTAGGGGCCGATGGCGCTGTTGAATTCGATGCGATAGCCGCGATTGACCTGCACTTGACCGTTGTCGTCCAGCCATGGCACGCGGAACATGAGCTGGCGCTCCGGCTCCACGATCCGCTCAAGGATCTTGTTCTGCTCGTACTTCGGGTAGCGGTCCAGACACGGCTGCAACGACTCGAGCACCTCGGCTACGGCCTGGTGGAACTCCGGTTGCCCGGGGTCCTTCTTCTTCACCATGTCGATCACTCTCTGCGCGTAGGACATGTCGGTCTCAGGGAATGATCGACTTGCAGTTTACGTCGCACAAGCCGGTGCCATTCTCGCTGCCGTCGTCGCACTGCTCGCCGAAGCTGCCGTCCACATTGCCGTCCCCGCAATACGGCGGCATTCGGCATCCCGGGGCGCAGCCTGTCGCCATGCCGTAGGTCGACTGGTTGACCCCATCGTCGCACTCCTCGCCAAAGGCAGGGTCCACCTTGCTATCTCCGCAGTAGGGGCCGATCGCGCACTGGGTGGTGCATCCGCCGTAAATAGTGTCCGAGTTGCTGGGACCGTCGTCGCACTGCTCGTCGCCGTTGATGATCCCGTCGCCGCAGGTGGGGGTGCACACTGTGTGGGTCCAGCTGAACTGGCCGAGCGTCAACTTGTAGCTGGATTGCGTCACGTGCCGCTCGGCCTGGTAAACCACAATCTCGTAGATCTTGCCCACGGTCAGGCCGAACTGCGTTGCATGAGCGGCGTCCAGCACCACACCGTCCGAAATGGCTTTGTGAATGCCGCCTATATCGACGGCCAGCTGGCCGTTGACGAACACCCACACGTCGTCATCGCCTATGAAATTCAGCGATTCACCACCTTGATACTCGAACCAGTAGCGCACCTCACTGGTAAAGGAGAAGTTGTGTTTCTGACCGGCCCCGTCGAGACCGAGGTACGGAATCTCCGGCCCATCCGGGGGCGTGGCCCAGCCACGGTTGTCGAGCGGGAAAAAAGGTGGCGGGACTGGGAGGTTTGGATCCGTCCCCCCGTGGTTGTAAAGGAAGGTCCCGTCCGGCTGTCTCGCCAGGGTAATGGCATCGAGCACCATATTCGTGTACGGGGTGTCGTCGTGATACCAGGCATGGAAGTCCGTCGCGTTGGTGGTGTTCGACTTGGCCTTGTCAACGGCATCGTTGTAGACCGGCTTGCGATCCGGTCCGAGGGTGGGCATGACGATCCCCTTGCACGAACCCCCGATCACCGGGGGCTCGAAATTCGGGTGCGGGGGCGGCACGAGGGTCGCCGGTGCGATCGATCGAATCATGTCGCGGAAGATGATGGGGACTGTCAGATCGCCGGTGGCTCCTTCCACCACCTGTGTGCAGTTCCAGTTCGCCTCGAGCTTGCAATCCGCTGAACAGCCATCGCCGGATCGGATGTTGCCGTCGTCGCACTCTTCGTCGGGGAGCTTGAGCCCGTCACCACAGGGCGAGGTGCAACCATCGGTCCCGATGCACACCGGCTCGGACTTGCAGTCAGGTGAGCACCCGTCGCCGGGGATCAGGTTGCCGTCGTCACACGACTCGCTGCCCTCGCGCGTGCCATCGCCGCAGACTGTCAGGTGACAGGAATCACCCGCGGTGGAACAGGCGTAGCCAGGCTCGACCGTGCAGGCTGCGCTGCAGCCGTCCCCGGCAGTGGTGTTGCCATCGTCGCATTCCTCCGAGCCCACGAGGAGGCCATCTCCGCACTTGGGCTTGCAACGTACGCCGGGCCCGGGACAGACCCAACCCACCTCTACAGTCGAGCAATCGGCCGAGCAGCCGTCGTCGCTGACTGTGTTGCCGTCGTCACAGGCTTCGTTGCCGGAAATGCGACGGTCACCGCACACCACGGTTGAGTAGCAATCCTGGCCAAGCGGGCAGGCCCAGTCGGTCTCGACCCTGCAGGTGGCCGAGCAACCATCCCCCGACGTTGTGTTGCCATCGTCGCACTCCTCGCCAAAATCGCGCGTGCCGTTGCCGCAACAGGAGCCGGCCGCGGTCTTCACACAACCAGATTGCGAACCGTCCCCAACGCCGGCATCAGGCACCTTGGGAATGTAGCCGCCGGTACTAATGCCTGCGTCCGGGATTCCGCCAGTGCCGCCGGAACCTCCCAAGTAGCCGCCACCCGCACCGCCCTCCCCAACGTTGACTGCATCCTGAGGACCGCAGGCGCCCAAGCCAAGGCCCAGGACTATCGCCACGCTTGCCAGGCCCGCAAGGATGTCATTCATCAGCGATGAGATGGAAGCTTTGGCATTGTGACCGACATAGTTGGCTCGCATGGCTAGTACTCCTCGTGCCCGTTCTGCATACCCGGCGTTCCTACTGCAACTTTTTCAGAAGCAGCCTTCGCCTGGATAGGGCGCAGTCCAGGTTCTCGTGAGGCTGGAGACAGCCGTCCAAGACAGGACAGATTCGGACGCATAGCGTCTCCACTCACGCACACCATAGTCGGACTATTGTAGATCGTCACATGCCAGATGGGTTGGATTCAGTCATGCCGGCCGTTCGTGCTAGGTCATTGGATAGCTCGACCCGCAACGTCACGTGTATACTGATCAGGCCTCTGCATGAGTCAGACCTCCACATCCTGCGCTCCTGAGATCGCCGCGTCCGCCGCGAAGAATGAACGGCATCGCCTGGCCTCCCTGGGCGCTGGGGTTCGACTGCTGGCAGCCTTTGTCTTCTTGGGCCTGGGCGTGCTTGGTTGGGGCCTGTCCCGTCAATCGACTTGGCGCTACCAGCTTGCGGCGCTGACGGTTTACACGGCGGTGGCTGCGATTCTCTTCGCCATTCGCCACCGCAACTTGCTGGCCCGCATTGCCTTGTTTCCGGTCGCGCTGGATCTGGCCGTGGCCTATGTCACCCTGCACGAGACGATCGCCAGCTACGGAGAGGCCGGCCAGATCCTGGCCGGCCTGGGCCTAGGAGTATTCGTCCTCATCGTGGCGTTCGACGGGCTTTCTCTGCAGAGGCGCTTCATCATCATCGCCACCATCGTCGCGATGGCCGAAGAGACCCTACTGCTGCAGCAGGCCGGGGTTTGGCCTCCGCACATGCTGCTCGCCTGCGGCGTGCTCGGGCTGGCCGCCGGAGTCGGCGTCATGGTTTTCGAACGAACCAACCGGCTGGTCCTCGAGGCGGCCGGGATTGAGGCGGCCCGGCATCAGCTCGCAGACACTCGCGCCCAATATGATCAGCTTGCGCGCCTGCAGCGGGACAAGGACAGCCTGGTCCAGCTTATCGTGCATGACATGCGGGGCCCGCTCAGCGCGGCCATCCTGTCGCTCGAGTTCCTTTCGCGAGAGCTCAAGCGCCAGGGGGCCACACGGGACATGTTGGAGGCCAGCGACGACGCCCTCACCTCGTCGAGCAACGTGGCCAATATGATCGCGCAGATCTTGGACACGACCAAGCTGGAAGAGGGGCGCATCACCCTCAACCTTGTGCCGGTTTCGGCGCGGGAGATGCTCGCTCTCGCGCGCCAGCAGGCGCTTTCGCGTGCCCAAGACAAGTCCGTCAGCATCGAGGTGGACGCGCCTGACACACTGTTCATGGTGGCTGACCGGCGCCTCTTCCCGCGTCTTCTCGACAACCTGGTGTCCAATGCCCTCCGTTACACCTCTACCGGAGGACGCATCCTGTTGGTAGCGGCAACGAGTGGGGGCGAGGTCGTCATTTCGGTTCATAACACGGGCCAAGCTATCCCCGTGGGCGATCGAGAAAGAATCTTCGCGAAGTTCCAACAAGGCGAGACAGAGACCCAGCGCTTGTTCGGCTGGGGTCTGGGCCTGTATTTCTGCCGTCTGGTTGCCGAGACCCATAGCGGCCGCATTAGCGTCGAGGACGTAGTCGGTTGGCCCACTTCGTTCGTCATTCGCCTGCCCCTACCGGCGATGACGCAATCCCCGGAGTAACTCCAACCCTGCACCGTTTTGCACCACCCAGCATCGAAGCAGCGGTAGACTATGTGCTCAGAGCTTTCCCTTCAACCCGCACAAAGGAAATGCGCATGAAACCACTTCCGCTGTTGGCCGTGAGTTTCTTGGTTCTGTCGCCAGCCCTGGCCCTGGCCAGCACCTGGGACGTCGACCCCGCCCACACCACCGTGGAATTCAGTGTACGCCACATGATGGTCACCACCGTCAAGGGTCAGTTTCAGAAGGTCAAGGGCACGGTGGAACTCGATGAAAAGGAGCCAAGCAAGTCCACCGTGGAGGTGAGCATCGACACCGCTTCCATCGACACGCGCGAGGCCAAGCGGGATGCCCATTTGAAGTCTCCCGACTTCTTCGACGCAGCCAAGTTCCCCGCGCTCACCTTCAAATCGACCAAGATCGAGAAGGCGGGCAAGGGCAAGTTCAAGGTCACCGGGGATCTCACCATGCATGGCATAGCCAAGCCAGTGGTGCTCACGGTCGAGGGACCGTCGCCCTCCATCAAAGATCCGTTTGGCAGAACCGTCAGGGGCGTGATGGCGACGGGAAAGCTTGACCGCAAGGACTGGGGCATGACGTGGAACAAGGCGCTCGATTCGGGCGGATTCGTGGTCAGCGACGAAGTCAAGCTCGATATCAACGCCGAGCTTGCTGAAAGACCCGCTGTGCCGGCCGCAGAGACGCCTGCGGCCGCCGGCGCCAAGGCACCACCCGCAGCGCCAGCCAAGCCAGCGTCGCCGCCTGCCACGCCCGCCAAGCCCGGCAAGTAGGTTGGGTCCCGCGATTAGCACCCGGCCACGACCACGGCCACGTCTACCGCCACGATCTTCCACGGCTATCGCGAGATTGTGGCATGCGTACCGGGCCAGCGCCCGCAGGGAAGATCTCGTATGCTTGCAACGCACGCAAAGTCTCACGTGTATCCATCGTGCGCGAGCCAACCACACCTATCGTTGTCGTGAATGCGCGCGGTCGCGCCCGCATCGTGTCCGGGCACCCCTGGGTCTTTCGGCAGGACGTGCTCTCCGGGCCGCCAACCGATGCGCGTACCGGCGGGCCAGCGCTGGTGGCGGTGCTCGACGAACGGCGGCGGCCTCTCGCCAGCGCGACCTGGGCCACCCTGTCCCCGGTTGCCTTGCGCATCCTGCAGCGGCGAAGCGAAGACGCTCCCCTGCCTGAGCTGATGGCTCTGGTGGCCGAGCGCTTGCAGGCCGCGCTCGCCTGGCGCCAGCAGCTCGCCTTGGATCGCGATGCCTGGCGCGCAGTTCACGCTGAAGCCGATGGCTTGCCCGGTCTCTTCGTCGACCGCTATGCCGATGCCGCGGTCATGCAGACCACATCCGTGGCCATGGACGCGGCTCGGCCGGCGCTGGCCAGCCTGTTGCAGAAACTCCTCGGCGTGCGCGTGGTGGTGGCGCGCGACGATGGATCGGCGCGCGACTTCGAGGGCCTGCCGCGCGTGCGCGAGATCGCCGCTGGCGAAGGCACGACCGAGGTGGTCTACCGGTTGGGCGAAAACCGCCTGCAGGCCGACCTGCTCGCCGACAGCAAGACCGGCGGTTTTCTCGACCAGGCCGACAACCACGCCGTGGTGGCTGCGCTGGCGCCAGCCGGGGCTCGCTGCCTGGATGCCTTTACCTATCACGGAGGCTTTGCCCTGGCCCTGGCGCGACGGCAGGGCTCGGTGCTGGCCAACGATGAGGATGCCCAGGCCGTGGCGCGCGCCCAGGCCAACGCGTCCCGCAACCACCTGCCCAACCTGGAGGTACGCCAGGCCAACGCCTTCGAGCTTCTACGCACCCTGGAAGCAGACAGGCAAAGCTTCGACGTCGTGGTGTTGGACCCGCCGGCGTTTGCCAAACGCAAGGCCGGCGACCATGCCGCTCTTCGGGGCTACCAGGAGATCATCCTGCGCGGCCTGCGCCTGACCAAGCCGGGCGGTCTGGTCGTGGCCTGCTCCTGCTCAGGCCGCGTGTCACGCGCGCAGTTTGACGAGCTGGTGGCGGCCGCCGCGGCCCAGAGCGGCCGGTCAATACAGATTCTCGAACGTCGCGGCGCCGGCCGCGATCACCCGGAGCTGGCCCTCGTCCCGGAGACAGGGCATCTCAAGTGTTGGATCCTTCGTGTGCTGTGCTAAGCATCTGCAATGACCTTCGTGACCGCGTTCGTGACCGTGTTGCTGGCCGAGCTGGGCGACAAGACCCAGCTTGCGACCCTGGCCCTGGCGGCCGGTGGCCATGCCCGATGGCTGGTGTTCCTGGGCGCGGCGCTGGCCTTGGTCACATCTTCCGCATTGGCCGTGCTGGTGGGCAGTGCTCTCGGGCAAGTCGTGCCCACGCTCTGGCTTCGCCGCAGCGCCGGGGTGCTGATGATTGCGCTGGGCGCCCTCTACGTGATCAGGCCAGGCTAGTCGCGTGGGGAGCCCGCCGGCTCCGCCGGCGGCGTACCATCGCGGGAGGGTTTGGCGAGGCCGAGCGAAGCGAGCGGGGAGGTGGTGGCGGGTGGGGAGCCGAAGGGCGGAGCGAACCCTTTGAGGGTTCCCATGTAAATGTTAGAAAAACACTCGCAAGCCCAGGCGGCCCGAGATGGGAGCCTGGTAGGAGGTCGGCATGAGGAAGTTGGGATTCGCGTGTACTGCGCCGGTGGCGGTGAGATTGTTCAGGTCAGCCTTGGTTTCGCCTGGGATCGGCGTAACAAAGTCTGCCGTGTATTCTTGATCCTGGGTCAACACCGTGCGCTGGTTGAACAGGTTGAAGATGTCCAGAAAAGCCTCGGCAGACAACTTGCCGGACAGGCTGCTCCGGTACCCGAGGTGCAAATCAAAGCGCGTGACGAAAGGTGTGCGGCCCATGGACCCGCGCGGGAGGATGAAGGCGTCATTGTCTTCCGGGCTCTGGAAACTCCCAAGGGCGCTGAGCGGCTGGCCCGAACGGCCGACGAACCCCAAACCCGTGGTCAGGCTCGAAGCGGCGAATGGGAAGGTGTAGTAGCCGTCGAGACGGATTAGATGCGGGCGATCGTTGGGCAAGGGCCCGCTGCGGTTCACCATGATCCCTGGCTTGTCGTATTGCGTACTCAGGTTGGGATCGCGCTGGTCGTTGTCTGCGTCGTAGAGGCCCACGTAGTTGCCACGCAGCCGCGACAAGGTGTACGAGCCGGCAAAGAACCAGCGGCGCGCAAAGCGCTTGTTCGCCGTGAACTGCACCGCCTGGTAGGTCCGCGTGGCGCCCACAGGGTTACCCAGAAAAGTAGGCCCGTTGTTGCCGCTGGGATCGCAAGGATCGGACATGTCCTCGATAGCACGGCCGAGCCAGCGGTCGATGAACGTCACCCCAGCCACCAAATCGTGCAGTACTTCGTATTGCCCGCCCACCACGATCTCGTCGTTGTAGCTGCCCTTGAGCCCCTTCTCCACCGTGAGCATCTCGCCGCTTTGGGGCCCCACAACCTGGGCGTCGGCGAGCGAGGTGCTTGACCCCGTGCTCAGCACGGTACCCAGGCCGCCAAATCCGCGATCGGTCAAGGTCATCGGAATGGATTCATAGTAGCGGCCGTAGTGGGCAAAGATCTTGGATCGGCCTTCCTTGGTGGGGTCGAAGATCACGCCCACCCGCGGCGCAATGTTGTCGTAGATGGAGAGCGCAGTGTGGCCAAGGTAGTCCTGCAAGGTCTGGGTCTCCCAACGCACGCCGAGGTTGAAGGTCAAGTTCGAGACCGGCGAGTAGCTCTCCTGCAGAAACAGGGCCGTGTTGTATTGCTTGGTCGTCGCCTGGATCGCGTCCTGGTAGTAGCCACCCGCGGAAGGCGAACTCAACAGCCTTGACATCTGCTCTTGGCTCAACTGCGAAAGGTGCGTTCCCTCCGGAAGCCGAAACAGCGACAAGAGATAGGTGGTGTCGCCGGGATACATCCACACCGACGCACGCCCGCCGTCCGGCCCGGAGTTCCAGACCTTGTCCCCATATTGGATGTACTCGCCATCGAAGCCGGACTTGAGCTCGTGCAAGCCGCCGGCATGAAAGATGTTGGTGCTCTTCAACTGTCCGGCCAGGCGAAAGGCATCGATGTCGCGCATGCTGCCATAACCGCCCGACTGATAGTTCTGCACCGGGCAGGGCTGGAACCCCGTGGCGCTGACTGCGCACTGAACGGCGACGTTGGGATTGAAATTCGTCAGCGAGGGTGAGTTGGCCCAGTTGACGTCATTCAACTGCTCCGCATCCTGGAAAGGCGAGCGACGATCGTACTGTTCGATGTGCATGCCCAGGGTCGCGTCCAAGCGCCAACGCCGCTGAAAGAAGGCGGCTGTCCAGCGCGCGGTTATGTCATTGGTGCGCGTCTTCTCGTTGGTCATGCCGGCCAGGTAGTCCATGTTGGCCCCACGCATGTACTCCTGCTGCGAGTAGATCCCATACAGGCCCAGACTTAGCGTCTGCTCGGACGCCAGCTTCCAGGTCAGCTTGCCGGCGTAGTGTTGGTTGGTGGTCTCGCCCGCGTAGCTGCGGCGATATAGGGGAACGGTCATCGGGGTGCCGTCGGGATTGTTGGCCTGGCTCCCCAGACCCGTGTTTGGATCGACCTGCTCGACAAACTTGTCCGCATATTGCTCCAGGTGGTTGCGGATGATCTCGGGCGAGTAGCCCAACCAGATGAACAGCTTGTTCTTGATGATGGGCCCCCCCACTTCTACCCCGATGTTGGTGGTGTAGTCGGGTTCGGTCACGCCGGTCAGCGAGGTGGAGCGGCTGACAATGCGTTGCTGGCTACCCGAAAATGCCCCGGGCGCCAGGTAGGAAAATGCACTGCCATGCCACTCGTTGGTTCCTGACTTGGTGGCCATGCTGACCACGCCGCCCATGGCGCGACCGTATTCGGCGCCGTAGCCCGCACTCACCACCTCGACTTCTTCGAGAAAAGGAACCAGCGGGTTGATTCCCAATGCTCCGTCCCTGAGCGCGGTGACGTTGAGGCCATCGAGATAGTACACATTTTCCAGGCCGGTTCCGCCCGACAAAGACAGCCCTACCGGATCCGACCAAGCGCCGGGCGCCTTTTCCATCAGGCCGCTCAGGCTCAGGCTATTGGGTACGTTCGCGGAAAAATCGCGAGTCAGCGTGGTACCCACGCGGGTCGAGCCGACGTCAATGGCCGGCGCCCGCTGCGTGACCGCGATGGTTTGTACGGCCTCGCGCGCCGACGGCAGGCGGGAATTTACCCTGACGGTCTGGTCCATCAACACCGTGGCGGAGTGCTCGATGGCCACGGCGCCGCGGAAAAAGCGAACCAGATAGTCTCCGACAGGCAGGCCGCGCAGCTCATACTGTCCCTCGGCGTCGGTGAGCACCGCCTGGTCGCCCTGCGGCCCCGAAGCCACCACGGTCACACCGTCGAGAGGCTGGTGCGTGTCCCGGTCAACCACGCGGCCGAAGATCGTGCCGCTGGTGGGACTGGCCACGGCTGAGATGGGAAAGGCCAGCAGGGCGGCGACCGCGGCGGGCATCCATCTCCAGGCGTAGCTTCTGTTTGCAGTCATGCGGCTTCCTCAGTCTGGGGATATTGCTCAGTGTGCCAAAGAGACTTCGGCAGAATGGGATCAATTCCTAACCCCTATCGAAGCCGGTGCAAAGGGAAGGGATTCGCCGGCACCCACCATCCCAGTTTCTCCGCCGATTCTTCTGGCGGAAAACAGGCCCTAGCTCAATGCCTTACGCGTCGCAGCCCGGCGCTGCGCAAGCATTTCGCGCACCTTGGGCGGCAGGAAGATTCGTTCCGTGTCCATGGTGGCGAGAGCCTCACCCAAGATCGACACTCGCTCCGAAACTGCGGTCTTCCTGTCGATGATGATGAACCACTCGCCCTTGACCTTGCACAGACCGCCCCCTCCAGTCGGCCCAGCAGCAGCAAGCGTCTCGTATCGCACCTTTACGCCGAGCTGGCTGGCTGCAGTTTCTAGGGCCTCGGCGAGCTGTTCTGGCTTCATGGGGTCGGCTTCTCTTCCTCAAGGTTGTGTGACAGGGGATGACTAACCGGCAGGGTTACCACGAAGGTTGTACCGCTGCCGAGCTTGGACTGGAAGGTGATCTGCCCGCCGTGGGCGTAGACTATGTTGCGCACCACCGACAGTCCCAACCCGGTCCCGCTGCCAGCCGGCTTGGTGGTGAAGAACGGGTCAAATATGCTGGCCCGGTGCTCCTCGCGAATGCCGCCGCCCGTGTCGGTCACCGCCAAGCCGACCGAGGCCTCTCCCTCGTGGAAGGTTCGAACTCGGACGACGCCGCCCTTTTCTCCCAAGGCTTGCGCCGCGTTGGTCACCAGGTTGGTCACCACCTGCATCACTTGGTCGCGCACGGCGCGCACCGGCGGCAGGTTGGGCGCCAAGTCTCGGTCCAGGGTGGCCTTGGCTTCCACGAAGATGTGTTCGCAAAAGGATAGGGCGTGCTCGACGACCTCGTTGAAATCCAGCCGTTCGATCTCGACGCGCGAGGGTCGAGCGTAGCCAACCAAGTCGTGGGTGAAACGCCGGATGCGTTCGACCCCGTCCCGGACGCGCTTGAGCCGTTCCAGATCGACGGGCTCGATCTGGTTGGGGACGAGTCCCTGCGTGGCCATGCTGGCTTTGTGCAAAACCGCCTCGACGCACGCCTGAATGGAGGTGAGCGGGTTGTTGATCTCATGCGCCACGCCAGCAGCGATCTGCCCCACCGTGGCGAGCTTTTCTGCATGGATCACCTGGTTCTGCAGAACGCGCAAGGCGGTGATGTCCTGGCCAACCGCCAGCAGGGCGGAAGGCCGGCCGCCCTCGGCCCGCACGCTGGCCACATTGAAAGCCGCGCGCGCGACCGTCCCGCTGACCGACGGCAGTCGCACCTCACAGTTGGACAAGTCTCCGCCGGCTGCTACCTGTTTCATGATCTGAGCCAACTCCGGCATCCCCGCGTCGGAGAGCCACAGGAGTAGCTCACGGCCCACCACCGTCTCGCTAGGAAAACCCGTCAGTCTGGCCATGGCGCGGTTCCACACCATCACGCGGCCGGCGAGGTCGGTGGCGATGACCAGCACATTGGCTTGATCCACGATCTGTTCGAGGTAGTCGCGCAGGCCGGCGGCCGGGCGCGACTGCCCTGACCCGGCCGGCGGACGCCCCGGCTTTTTCGCCGCCGGCTTGCGTGGCTTGGGAGAACTGGCCATCAGCCCCGCTTCCTCTCCCTCGACGGGAGCAGGTGCGACGCCGCGGCGGCCGCTTCGGCCAAGACCGTGCGGACAGGTACGCCTGCCTGCTTCGCGAGGCGCCGGCAGTCGTCGAATTCCGGCGCAGCACCGAGCACGCGGGCGCCGTCGGCAGCCAGCTTGACCGACACGATCCCAAACCGGGTTTTCACCCTGGCCAGCGAGCGCGACAGCACGGCCCGTTCCATGCGCGCTCGCCGCACGCCCAAAGTCGTCGAATTGGCAAAGAAGGCCTGCTCGACGGCACCCGCACATTCCGGCGGCGCCAGCGCCGATACCTGCCAAGCCGGCCGTCCCTTCTTCATCAGAATAGACGTGGTCCACACATCGACCGCCCCTGCGGCAAATAGCGCCACCATCAGGGGCTCGATCAATTGGGGACTCATATCGTCCAGGTTGGCCTCCAGCAAAACGACCTCGGGGGCGGAGGCGGGCAAGGAACGACCCAGCGCCTCACCCAAAAGTACGCGCAGGACATTGGCACGGTCAGCAACCTCGCGCGTGCCAGCGCCAAAACCTTGAGCGGCGATGCGCAAGGGCGGCGGCGGACCAAACTTGTCGACCAGGGCAGCCAGAATGGCGGCGCCGGTAGGCGTAGTGAGTTCGCCCTCGCCCTCAAGCAGCGCAGGAACTCCGTGCAGGATCGCGGCCGTGGCCGGAGCCGGAACCGGCATCAGTCCATGCGCGGTGTGCACCTGGCCCGAGCCGAGCACGGGCGGCGTCGATGACACCGATGAAGGCTGCAGCCAGGCGATGGCGGCTGCCGCACCCACCACATCGGCAATGGAATCCCACGCCCCAACCTCATGAAATGTCACACGGTCGAGCGCAACCCCGTGCAGCGCCGCCTCGGCCTGTGCGACGCGCGCGAAGATGTCGCCGGCCAGCCGTTTCGTCTCCGCGTCCAGGCGCGCCCGTTGCAGCAGACGGCGAATCTGGGCGTAATCCCGGTGCTCGTAGCGATGCCCATGATGGTGATCGTGATGCGAATGAGGGGCGTGCACCACGAATCCCTGGCCGGCAAAGGCCCCACGCCGCCGCTTTTCGAAGCCCACCTTCAATCCGCGCACGCCCATCCGTGCGATGGCGTCGCTGACCACCTTGGCGGGGACACCAGCATCCACCAAGGCCGCCACCGCCATGTCGCCCGCGATGCCGGACGACGGGTCGAAATGCACATGTAATCCGCGCAGATTCATGTCTGGCGTACCCGATTGAGCATGGAGGCGAGCCGCCCGCCGCCGAAGCCGTTATCAATGTTGACCACGGCCACGCCCGTGGCGCAGGAGTTGAGCATGGTGAGCAGCGCGGCCACGCCCCCGAACGAGGCCCCATAGCCGACGCTGGTGGGCACCGCGATCACCGGTCGCGAAAACAGACCGCCGACCACCGTAGGCAGGACCCCATCCATGCCCGCCACCACCACCAACACCTCCGCCCCCTCGATGCTTTCGCGATGGGCGAGCAGGCGGTGCAGCCCTGCCACGCCCACGTCGAAAATCCGCACCACCCGGTTGCCGTCCATCTCAGCCGTGACCGCGGCTTCCTCGGCCACCGGAATGTCAGAGGTTCCCGCCGACAGCACGCCCACCACGCCACGGCCGCGATCCGGCGCCGGCTGTGGCCCCAAGACCAGCATGCGGGGCACCTCGAGGTAGCGCACCGCCGGCAAGGCCGTCGCCACTTGGGCCGCCACCTCGGGCGCCACCCGGGTGGCCATCACCGGGACGCCGCCGCTGCCCAGCTCGCCGAGCAGGGTCGCGATCTGCGCAGCCGACTTGCCGGAGCCGAATACCACCTCGGGAAACCCGGTCCGCATGTGACGGTGGGTGTCGGCGTGGGCGAAGCCCAATGAACGGAAAGGCAGATCGCGCAGCTCGCGCAGGCCATCGTCGGGCGACGTCTTGCCGTCCCGAATGTCTTCCAGGAGCGCGCGCAGGCGTGAAGGGTCCACGGCCAGGAGATTACCATCTGACGCGCGGAATTCACCACTGCGTCTTGATGAGAGCGGTGACGGTGGCAGTGTCGGGTGCGGTGACAGGGGCGGTGGGGGTCTTTCCTGCTTCAGCGTGCAAGCCCGCCCCACCCCGATGCCTGCCCAACCCCACTGTCACGTGTGGTCCGCGGCCTGCTTGCGTTCGTTAATCTCGTAGATGACGCGCGTGCGGGCAGCCCGATCGTGCGGCGCCTGGCGATCGTGATCGAAAAGCGCGAACAGGAATCCGGCCAGCCATGGGATAGCCACCATCAGGTTGGGCACCAACAGCATGCGGAGAAGCGCCCCGGTACTGCGATCCCACAGGGGAACACTGGCCCCCGCGACGCGATCTTTTACCGACTCCAAGTCCACGGCCGCGCCCCACTGCAGGCCAATGATGGCCAGCGCCACCAGGGGCCCCCAAAACTCGACGGCGAAGCGCAACATCAAGTTGGGCGCGCGCACAGCGCGTGTCGTGCCCACGATACGCAGCCCCAGCAGGCGTTTGCCGACGGTCTTGCCCCACAGGCGGTGGGCGAGAACATAGTAGGCGGCAAAGAGCAGCAGCCCGATCAGCGCAGCCGCATGCTGGGACAGCCCCAGCGCGGCAGCCGCGATCTGACTGACCGGCGCGACCAGCATCACATCCACGGCCAGAGCAGCCGCACGCGGCACCAGGCCGCCAGCCACGCGCGGCTTGGGCCGCAGCGACTCCAAACGCGCCAGTAGATCCTCGTAGCTACCGGGGCGCTTGTGCGGATCGGGGTCCATCATCTCGCGGATGAGATGGCGCAGCAGCCAAGGTGCGGCCTCGGCCGGGATCTCAGGACGCGGAGCCTCGCGATGGAGCTGCAGCATGTCCCCCAGGCTCTCGGCACGAAACGGCACGCGCCCGGTGAGCAGCTCATGAAAGGTGATGGCCAGCGCATACACGTCGCCGCGCATGCCAGGACCCTCGCCCGCAATCTGCTCGGGCGCAGCGTAGTAGGGAGTGCCCACGAAACCGCCGTCTGCTGCGCCGGTGGGCGCGGCCACGCCGAAATCCGCCACCTTGATCGCGTTTCCCTGCGCACCAGCCGGGATCGCACCCAGGAGTAGGTTGGACGGCTTGATATCCCGGTGGACCATGCCGCGGGCGTGGGCAGCGGCCAGCACGCGCGTGGTCTGAATGATGTACTCCAGCGCCTCGCCCCACGGCAGCGGCCCTTCGCGCTGGATGTGCTCGGCCAGGGTAGCGCCGGGCACGTACTCCATGGCGAAATAGGGTGCGCCTTGAAAACTGCCGATGTAGTAGATGGTGACGACATTGGGGTGCTGCAGGCACGCCTGGGCCTGCGCCTCTCTGACCAGCCGGTCGACGAGCCTTTGGTCGCTGGCCAGTTCCTGGCGCAACACCTTGATGGCCACTGTCCGTTGCAGTGACAAGTCCTGCGCCAAATAGACCGCGCCCATCCCGCCCTCACCCAGCAACCCAGAAATCTGGAAGTGGTCGATGCGCTGGCCGACCAGAGAGTCCTCAACCCGGATCGGGTGCTCAAACGCCGGGCCCTGCGCGGCGAAGGCCGTGTCCGCAAGAGCACGTTCCGCGCTGGGCGGGTCGTGAAGAGGGTTGGTCTGCTGCCTGGCCATGGGCCAAGCACGATCCTAGTCCCGAGTGCCCAAGGGCGGAATTTTCTGACATCTTGATGGGAACCCTGGGAGGGTTCGCTTCGCCCTTCGGCCCCCCACCTGCCACCACCCACCGCTCGCTTCCCCCTTCGGGGACTTCGGGACCTGCACCTTCCCCACCACACCCGCTCGCTACGCTCGCGCCCTCGCGCTCGGCCTCGCCATGCCCTCCCGCGATGGTCCGCGGCGAGCAACGAGGGCGCGCGCGAAGCGCGCGGGGCGGGCAGGGTGAGCTGTCCGTCCCGAAGTCCCCGCAGGGGGAGCTCGCCGGCTCCCCACGCGATTACATTTCCTCCGCCGCGTCTCGCAGCGGCAGGAAACTGGCGCCAAGGTCCCGCGCTTCTTTCAGGGTGGCGTCAAGGGCAGCCAGCTTGCGGGCCAGCGGAATGCGCAGGTCGGGCTGCTTGGCCACCAGCGCGGCAGGAAATCCGTCGGCCCCGGCGTCGGCCAGGTCGATGCCGTGCAGCTCCAGGTTGAAGAATGGTCTGCCCAGCGCCGCGGCCACCAGGCGCCGCCGCAGCCACTCGGGCGCGATGACCAAGCTGGTGCCTATGACGTGCAGCCGCAGCCACGGGGTCACAGTGATGGGCAACTCCACGATCGGCTGGTCGCCGCGCCGATAGGGCGAGCCGACCGCGGGCCGGTAGGGCTCGCGCGGCGCACGCAAGACCGCCGGACTACCCAGGATGCTGCCCGAACGCCGGCCGGCAAGGCGAATCAACCCCATCACGACAGCCTTGGCCAGGTAGTAGGGAATGGCCGGGAAAGTTGACGAGTCGTAGCGATAGCCGCGAGCGCAAAGCAGCTCGATTACCTCGGCCGAGATCTCGTAGCCAGGCGCACGGAACCCGACCGGCGGGCGGCCGCAGACCGCGGCAATGGCGGCGTGGGCACGATCGATCTCCTCAGCGACGCGCGAGCGCGGAAGCCGGACCAGGTCGTAGGGATGCGTGTGCGTGTGGCTCGCCAACTCGTGGCCGGCGCCGGCCAGGTCGGCCAAGATGCGGCGGCCCTCAGCGTCTTCCTCAAGGTCGCGCCCAACCACGAACAGAGTGGCGCGGATTCCGTGTCGGGCGAACAGGTCAGCCAGGCGGGGCAGACATCGGCGCAAGATGACATGCCGGACCTCGTCCGCCGGGACGCCGGGGAGCGCATGGATGCGGAAATAGCACTCGACCGGATCGAGGTCGACGGAGACAGAGACGACGGGCCCGGTGGACACGGGACTATCGTACCAGAGCACAGGTCCCTGGTAATGTTGTCTGGATGCCTGCCTCCACTCCCCTCCGCTATCGGGTCGCCATGCCCGAGCCGTCGAGTCACGAGTTTCACGTCACCCTGGACGTCCCTGCCTTGCGCGACCGCCCGGTCCTGGACTTGGTTTTTCCCGCGTGGGCGCCGGGCAGCTACATGGTGCGCGATTTTTCCCGCCACATCTTCGATCTGCAGATTACTAGCAACGGTCACACCCTGCCCTGCGAACGAGTAGACAAGCTGCGCTGGCGGGTACAAACCGGGGGCCGTCCTGTCCAGGTCAGCTACCAAGTATTCGCTTTTGAACAGAATGTGCGCACGTCGTTTCTCGACCAGGACCGTGCCTTCCTTGTCGGCACGAGTCTGTTTTTCTTCGTGGACGGCGAGCAGAATCGGCGCTGTCTGCTCGACGTCGAACCGCCCGCAGGTTGGCACATCCACACCGCCCTGCCCTCAGTCCGCGGGGCTCGCCATCGATTCAACGCCGCTGACTACGACGAGCTAGTAGACCAGCCGGTGGAAATTGGCCGCCACCGCTTCCACTCCTTTCGCCACAGCGGTACGCGCTTTGAGGTGGCAATCGCCGGCCCCACCAACGCCGACATTGCGCGCCTGCATGCCCACTTGCGACGCATCGTGGACGCGACTGGCGCGCTCTTCGGCGGCTTCCCGTTCGACCGCTACCTGTTCATCATCCACGCCCTGCCTGAAAGAGGTGGCGGGCTGGAACACGCCTCTGCATGCACGCTCGACATTGCCGGTATGGCCTTCGAGGACGAGAGGGCATACCAGCGCTTCGACGAGCTCGCCGCGCATGAGTTCTTCCACGCCTGGAACGTCAAGCGCATTCGCGACCAGGTTCTCGGGCCCTTCGACTACACCGGCGAGAACTACACCCGCCTGCTTTGGTTTCACGAGGGCTTCACCGAATACATGCAGGCCATCATCCTGCTGCGCGCCGGCCTGGTCACACCCGATCGCTACCTGAAAGACCTGGGCGAGGACTGGGCCAAGTACGCCGGGCGACCCGGCCGCAATGTCACACCACTTTCCGAACTGTCCTTCGAGGCATGGATCAAACAGTACAAACCCGCTGACAACTACGCCAACCGCGCGGTCAGCTACTACGAAAAGGGCAAGTGGGCGGGCCTGCTGCTGGACCTCATGCTTCGCCAGGCCACAGAGGGCCGTCGTGGACTGCCCCAGGTGTTCCGGCGCCTGTGGCAGAGCCATGGCCGGCGCGGCCGGCCCATCACGGTCCACGACATTCGCGCGGCGGTGGAGTCTGTCGGCCACCGTTCCTTGGGATGGTATTTCTCGCGCTATGTCGACGGGACCGCTGAGCTGCCCGTGCCAGCCGAACTGCGCCGAGCAGGCCTTGCGGTGAAGGCCCGCTCGCCAGCACAGGCGGAACGAGAAGACGAGGTGAAGGCGCGGCGGCAACAGGGCTGGTCCGGGCTGAGCTTCGCCTCGGGCGAGGCCGCTGTGGTCAAGAACGTGATTCCGGATTCACCGGCTTGGCGGGCAGGACTGACCTTCCGGGACGAGATCGTGGCGGTCAACAACTATAGGGTCGATGCCTCGACCGTCGGCAAGCGTCTGGCAGACTGCGCCCCTGGCCAGACCGTGACAATCGCGTTCTTCCGCCAGCAGATCCTGCGTTCCACCAGTCTACGCCTGGTGCGCACACCCGAACGCAAGTGGACCTTTGCCATCGATCCCGCTGCGTCGCCAGCCCGACGGCGGATGCGCAACGGCTGGCTGCGCGGATTCTAGACCTACAAAGAAACGGGGTACCGAAGTACCCCGTTTGGGTGGATGGAAGCCGCGACTAGTTCGCGAAAGCGATCTGTTGGAGGCAGAAGTTGTCAACGGTGTACTGGTTGCCGGTATCCGCGGAGATCTGTACGCCCACCTTGTCGATGTTGGGAACGTCTGTCGCCTTGAGTTGGATGCAGTTTGGGTCAGTCCCACACTTGGTGCCAGCCCAGCACTCAGTGTTGAAGTCGGTGAGGTTCATGGGCACGGGCACGCCAGATGACGGTAATGCCGGTACGGTAAAGCAGTAGGGATCATCCGTACATCCCTGACTGAGAATGTGAACGAAAGCCCGGATGGCCGTATTGGCCGGTGTTACCGCGCTAGGGTTGATGGTGAGAGCGACGGTAGAGTAGTTGGTCCCGAGGGTATGTCCATTGCCGCTGGTGTCAGCCGGCGGGGCGCTGGTGTTCACGCCAATCTGAAGCCCCCAGTCGGATTTATAGTCAGGAGAAGTAGCTCCGGCCGGCGTCGTAATTTTGGGGATGGTGCCCGATATACAAAGGGTGGCTTTGTCGTTCCAGATCGTCTGGCCGGTGTGGGGACATGTGGCGCCGTCAGCCTCGCAGACGCCGATTGGGGGAGCGGTGATCGGTCGCGTATTGGTCGTATTGTTCGGATCCTCCGCGCACAACGGAGTAGTAGCGACGTCCTGAAGGCCGAGCGAGATGAAGGCGTACCCTGTCATCGGTCCCTGGGCCTGGCCATTGGCGAAGGTCACGGTATCGCCGCCGCCGCTGCTGCCGCCGCTGCCGGTGCCGGAGTTGCCGCCAGCGGGGCCTCCGCCGCCTCCGCTACCGCTGCTGCCGCCCTTGCCGCTGCTGCCCCCGTTGCCGCCACTGCCGTTGTCGTTGCCCACGCAGGAGGTTGCGAATATGGCGAAAGCGCCACACATGGCGAGCGAAGTCAAAGCCAGACTAGTCTTGATGATCGTACGATTCCTTGCGTTCATGTCACCCTCTCGGTTTGTGTTCGCATACTCAATAGCAGAACGGCCTGAGATGGGAAAAAATATCTGACCTGATTCCGCAGTGCTTGCGCATACCGCGTCGAGCCGTCACCGACCCTGAAGCTGCGATGAGGCATTGCTGCATCGGCTCCGGCTGCATGACTCGAAGTTCTTGCGTCATTGTGAGAGGTGCGTCGATGGCGTGGAACTCCTTGCCCATCTCAGGACCGACCTGCTCGACGAAATAGGCACGTCGGTCGCACCTGCACGCGCCCCGGCTGGTAGACTCCGCCCTCAAGATGAAACTGTCTGCCAGCCTTCATGACCGCGTGCTGGTGGCTGCGGAAGCTGTTCGCCAGCACCTGGGCGTTGCGGCCGCCCATGTGGCCATCGTGCTTGGCTCGGGTCTGACCGCGGCCTCCACCCGCCTCGCCGAGGCGCGCTCCCTCGACTATGCCCAGCTCCCGTGCTTTCCCGAAACCACGGTGGCGGGTCATCCGGGCCGACTCCTCCATGGCAAGATGGCTGGCAAGACTGCGCTCGTGCTGTGTGGTCGCGTGCACGCATACGAGGGCTATGCGCCGGCAGAGATCGGCTTCGGCGTGCGGGTGGCTGCGGCGCTGGGCGTGGGGACCGTGGTAGTGACCAATGTGGCGGGCAGCATCGAGCCGGCGCTGGCCGTGGGTGAAATCGTGTGCATCCGCGACCACCTGAATTTGACCGGCCTGTCACCTTTGGCCGGCGCCAATGACGAACGCTTAGGACCTCGTTTTGTGGACATGACCGACACCTACACGCCAGCCCTGCGCATCCTGGCCGCGCAGGCGGCGCAGGCGTTGTGGGGCAAGCCCTTGCGTGAAGGCGTCTACGCCGGCATGTGCGGTCCCTCCTACGAGACCCCTGCCGAAGTGCGAATGCTGCGCGTTCTCGGCGCGGATCTGGTGGGCATGTCGACGGTCCATGAGGTCATTGCCGCGCGCCACGCGGGCCTCAAGGTCCTCGGCCTGTCGCTGGTCGCCAACCCGGCCGCTGGCATCCTGGGCACGCCGCTGCGACACGAGGACGTGACCAGCGCGGCGGCCGGAGGCGCCGCGAGCATGGGCGAGTTGCTAGAGGCGGTGGTGGCAAGACTGTAGTCCTTCTGGCTCTTGGCAGTGCTATGGTGCTTGGCCATGTCCGCCATCCGCACCGACGAGCTGATGGCCCGCATTGCGTCCTACGAAGAGGGCCCCTTTCCCCAGAAGGCCCACTTCCATGCCTCGCTAGCGCCGTGGAAAGATCGTCTCGACGAAAACGCCCTGTTCGTGCTGACCGCGGCCCTGCGCAAGAGCGATCGGCGGCGCGCGCGCCTGGTGGCCGAAGCGCTGGGCTGGCTGTCGGGCCCACCCTGCGGTCCCCTGCTCGTGCCCGTGATGCTCGACCCGGGGGCGCCGCTACATCAGCGCGCCGCCGCTGCGGCCGCCATCCAGGAATACGCCCCGGGCACTACTCTCTCCCCTGAGGAGCGGGGCGTGTTGCTTGAGCTTCCCGTGCGCGAGATGGTCTCCGAGGCAGGCGACGATTCCTTTGCGGCCGAGGCCATTCGCGCCGCCTACCGCAGTACGCCCACGCCAGACCGGAGCGGCTTCGCCCAGGCTCTTGTCCACCTGGCGGGCTCGGATACCGGCCGCGTGACCGTGGTGCTGGGTCACCTGCTCGCGGTGGAAGATGACCCCGAGCGCCGCCGAGAACTGATTGCCCTCCTCGGCACCAACCCCAGCCAGGAAGCAGCGGACTTCTTGGCCGGGCTCGCGGCAACCGCCAAGGATGTGGACGAGGCGACCGTGACCAAGCGCTTGCTGGAGGCCCTGCGCACCCAGGGCTTCTCGGGCGACGTCAAGCCGGTCTGGCGCGAGGCGACCTGTTTCGCCACGGGCCCCGACGGTGATTCGTGTTTCGCCTTGACCTTTGTGATCCCGCGTCCGCCCGCCTTCACCCTGGTGCATTTCCTCATCAGCTTGGTGGATGGGGTGCGCGACGCCTTGGTGCACGCCCCGGCCAGTAGGCGCGAGGCAGATGAGTTCCTCACGCGCGAGCGCGAGATGATGACGCCCCTGTCCGGCGATCTGCCGGTTGAGATTGGCCTGCTGATCCTGCAGGAAGCGCGCGACCGCACGCGACCGGGCCGCTTGGATGAGGAGCCGGACATTCCGACCGCGTTTCGCGCCATGCAGCCGATGCTGGCCAGCGCGCGTGCCGCGCCTGAGCCCCTGCCAGCGTGCAAGCACCTGCACGCGAGCGCGCTTCGTGCTCTGCTCACGAGTCCCGGCTTCGAGTACTGGTACCTGGAGCCCGGCGAGGAAGTCATGCGTCCGGCCCTGGCAGCCATCAGCCGTCCCAGCCGGGCCAAGACCAACCGCGGCCTGGAGAGCGAGATGGCCCGGCGCCTGGACAAGGTGATGCCGGTCCTGCTCGAGCGCATGGTGGCCACTGGCGAGATCGAACGTGTCGGCCGGATGCTGCGCCACCAGGCCCGGGTGCTGCGCGCGGCCGGGGATGAAAAGCGTGCCAGGCTCTGCCTGCAGGTCGCCGCCAACATGGCAGCCGGCGATCCCGAGTTTCTCGTCCACTTGGCCATGCGTTCGCTGGCGGTGGCCGCCGATGCCGGCGCGGATGAGCCACGCCGGCCGCGCGGTCACGAGCAAGAGGGCCGAGATTCGCTCATGCACCGCATTGAGGAAGCGGCTACGCGCATCACACTGCGCGAGGTGGCCGAGCTGGATCTGGCCACCGAGATTTATCAAGCCATCAACGAAGCCAATCGCGCGGCTCCCTCGACTCGGCGCTCGTCGTTGGCGTCGATCGAGCACGCGGCGCTTGCCTTCGTTCGCTTCTTTTTGGAGTGGCTGGAGGGACGGGTTGCCGACGCCGAGCCGTCTGAGCCAGAGGTGGTTGGGCTGGTCACCGGCTTGCGCAACCTGCTGGTGGAGAAGGGCGTGGTGGATTCCGCCTACCGTCTGGACGCCGCGGGCGAGTCCGCAGCCGCGGCCCTGAACTTCGTCGAGCACCACTGCCGGGGCGGCTGCCCGCATCGCTGCCTGGACCACGGCGACCAGGACGGCCGACTGCTATTCTATTCGCAGCCGCCGCTGTGGGAGGTTCGTCCCGAGGATCTGCGGACCCACGCGAGCCCAGACCGCAACAGGCGGCCCCAGGCGTAAATACCAGAAAGACCAGGTAACTCTCCGGCCATTCGTGTCATCTTAGCCAAGCAAGGAGGAGGACCGTGGAACACAAGCTGCCTGAACTTCCGTACGCCAAGGACGCCCTGGCCCCGCATATCTCGAAGGAAACCATCGAGTACCACTACGGCAAGCACCACGCGACCTACGTGGCCAACCTGAACAAGCTCATCCCCGGCACCGAGTTCGCCGACGTGCCTTTGGAAGGAATCATCAAGAAAGCCTCGGGCGGGATCTTCAACAACGCGGCCCAGATCTGGAACCACAGCTTCTACTGGAACTGCCTGTCGCCCCAGGGCGGAGGCGAGCCGAGCGGACCCCTGGCCGACGCCATCAGCAAGAGCTTCGGCGGGTTTGCGGCCTTCAAGGAGAAGTTCAGCAACGCAGCGGTCACACTGTTCGGCTCGGGCTGGGCCTGGCTGGTCAAGGGCGCCGACGGGAGCCTTAGCATCCAGCAGGCGAGCAATGCAGGCACACCGCTCAAGGATGGCCAGCGGGCCATCCTGACCTGCGACGTGTGGGAGCACGCCTACTACATCGACTACCGGAACGCGCGGGCGAACTACGTCGAGGCGTTCTGGAGGCTAGTCAACTGGCGGTTTGCAACCGACAACTTCAAGTAGCGGGTAGCTAGCTTTTTTCACCACAGTCTCGCCCCCGGGCCGCTGGCCCGGATCCTTCAGGCGTGAAACTGACAAATCCGAGCCCGGTTTTCTGCTCCACCAAGCCACAGTGCACACTAAGAAGATCAA
>Ga0182027_10002084_pt1 | contig 32635 bp, 29 predicted proteins | sample 712E1DmetaG_FD_121300 | JGI IMG/M metagenome (GOLD analysis project Ga0182027, IMG submission 121300) | Permafrost microbial communities from Stordalen Mire, Sweden - 712E1D metaG (Illumina Assembly) | ecosystem: Environmental > Terrestrial > Soil > Wetlands > Permafrost | place: Sweden...
AAGAATTCAGGGCGGAGCAGCAGCTCTGCCCTACCGGGAAGGCGAAGAAATCTTCCAAGACCAATCCTCGCGGGCGCGGGACAAAATTCTTCGTTTCTTCGGTAGGGCGGCGCTGCCGCGCCGCCCAAGAATTCAGGGCGGAGCAGCAGCTCTGCCCTACCGGGAAGGCGAAGAAATCTTCCAAGACCAATCCTCGCGGGTGCAGGACAAAAAAGTTGGAGCGCCGGCTTGCGGCCGGCTTTCAGCGGGACTCTTTTATTGGAAAAGCCGGGTGCAACTCGGCGCTCCGAGTCCTCCGCCTTTCCTTCCAACTTCTTTGTCCTGCCCGCTGCGAGGTTGGTTGGAAGCAACCAGGGCTTGACAAAAATTAGAGGCTATGATTAAATAGCCAGCATGAGGCACGAAGGGAAAGTCAAGCGGCGCATCCCGGAGGCGGCGGCGAGCTGCATTGCGGATTGCCTGCCCTCCGTAGGCTCGGCGAAGGAGGTCGGATTTCCTCCTTCGCTAAAGCTACGGAGGACGGGGCGGATTGCCGATCGTGGATTGTCCGATCCGTCCTATTCGTCCGATCCGTCCAATCCGACCTATCTCCGCAATTGGAAATCGCAGTTGCGGATTGCGGAGATAATTCAAAAGCTGAAAATTGAAATTGGGAAAGCTGAAATGGATCGAATTTGGCGACGGTCGCAGACCGCCTAAAATGGTCAGGATTTGCATGGAACCTTTGCTTGAGGCGGGCAACGCCTTGCCGTAACCTCCACGCGTGTTGAAGCGAAGAATGGATAACTTGACTTGCGCCCGCCGTTGGCAATCCCGGTTCCGAATTGGCTTGCGGTGGCTGGCCTCGGCTTTCGTTCTGTTAAGCCTGTGCGCCTGCCGGACGACCGGCGCCATCAAACCCATCAACCTCTCCGAGCCGGGCTGGAGCGTGCGGCAGGGACAGGCCGTGTGGCAGATGCCGGGCGATGGTCCGGCGTTGGCGGGCGAGATCCTTCTTGCTTTGAATACCGACGGGCGCTGTTTCCTGGAGTTCTCCAAGACGCCCTTCCCGCTGGTGCGGGCGGAGTGCGGCGACTCGCGATGGGAGATTGAGTTTCCGCCCCAGGACCTTTACTACGCCGGCGGCGGCCTGCCTCCCGCGCGGCTGGCCTGGTTGCATGTCTGCCGCGGGCTGGCCGGCAGGGAGGCGGCGCCGCCGTGGCGCTTCGAGCGTCGCGCGGACGGAAGCTGGCGGCTGGAGAATACGCGCAGCAAGGAGACCGTGGAGGGATTTCTCCAGCCATGAAATCCTGGCGGCGCCACGCGTGGTGGATGGTCTTGCTCCTGCTCGTGGCGGCGGGCTTTGTCCGGCTGCGCTTCGACGCGGAGATATTGGACCTGCTCCCCGCCGGCCAGCCGTCGGTGCGGGGGTTGAAGTTGTATCAACAGTATTTCGCCAACGGCCGCGAACTCCTCATCAGCCTGCGCGCGCCCGACAGCGACCAGGCGGAAGAACTGGCCGGGATCTTGGCAGCGCGATTGCGGCGGGAAACCAACCTCATCGCCGGCGTCTCCTGGCAGCCGCCGTGGATGGAGCATCCGGAGCAGGCGGCGGAAATCGTGGCATGCCTCTGGTTCAACCAGCCGCCGGAAGTCTTCAGCGCGCTGACCAACCGCCTCGCGCCCGGCAACCTCAAAGCCGCGCTCGACGACACGCGCGAAGTGCTGGCCACCTCGCTCTCCCCAATGGACCTGGCGCGGCGCTCGTTTGATCCTTACGACCTGATGATGCCGCCGGCGCTGACGAACTTCAGCGGCCTTTCCGCAGAGCAAGGCCAGGCCGCATTCGCTTCGCCGGACGGGACGTTCCGCGTCCTCTACGTTCAGGCCCGAACCGAGCTGGGGAATTATCGCGAGTGCTCGGAGTGGTTGAAGTCGGTGCAAGCGGCGGCAGACAGCGCGCGGACCAATGCCAGCGAGTGGGCGGGTGTGACGGTGCGTTACACGGGGCGGCCGGTGTTCGTCTCGGAAATTGCCTCGAGCATGCAACGCGACTTGACCCGGTCGGTGGCGGGCACGGCGCTGATCATCGCGCTGCTCTTTTGGCTGACGCACCGCCGCTGGCTGCCGATGCTTTGGCTGCTGGTGTTGCTGGCGCTGATCCTGGCGGCGACGATTGGAATGGGCGGCCTGCTGCTGGGGTCCATCAGCGTGGTGAGCCTGGGCTTCGCGGCGGTGTTGCTGGGGCTGGCGGTGGACTACGCGGTGGTGCATTACCAGGAGGCGCTGGCGCATCCGCAATTGTCCGTGCCGGAAATCCGCCGGGCCATTGCGCCGAGCATCCTCTGGGCCGCCATCACGACGATTACGGCGTTCCTGGTCTTGAACCTCGGCCGGCTGCCCGGCCTGGCGCAACTGGGTTCGCTCGTGGGCATTGGGGTCGCGCTGGCCGCTGTGGTCATGGTCTTGCTGTATCTGCCCCCGCTCTTTCGCAACCGGCGGGAACCGCCTCGCGGTTACGTCCGCCCGCCGTGGCGGACTTTTTTCGTGCCGCCCATGCAAACATCCGCCGCGCCGGCGGCCGGCATGGAAGCGGCTTCGTCCCGCATGGCGCTGGGGGTGACGGCGCTGGTGGTTGTTCTGGCGGGTGCGGTTTTGCTCGCGCAACGCCCGCGTCTGGACCGCACGGCCAACGCGCTGCGCCTGCAATCGGCCGAAGCGGAGACGGCGTTGGCGGAAATCACCGGCGGTTTGGGCCTGCCGAAAGACCCGCTCTGGGTCGTCGTTTCGGGAACAAACGAGAGCGCGGTTTATGAACGGCTGGCCAAAGCCGGGGCGATGCTCAATGAGGCGCAGTCCAACCAGGTTATCAGCGGCTCCCTGCTGCCGGCGGCGCTCTGGCCGAATCCGGGACGGCAGGCCGCCAATCGCGCCACCGCCCGCCTTCTCGGCGCGCAAGGGCCGTTGCTGCGCGAGGCGGCGGCGCGGGCCGGCTTTTCCACGAACGCGCTATTCCTCACGGACGAACTGGTTCGCGCCTGGGCGCGGGCGGGAGAAAGCGCGGGCGTGGTCTGGCCCACGAACGATATGAGCCGGTGGATTCTCAAGCAGTTCGTGGCCCGCTCGACCAACGAATGGCTGGCGATGGGCCTTGTCTATCCGTCCACCAATCGCGTCGCGCCGATGGCGCTGGTCGAGTTGTCCGCGCGCATGGCGGCGGAGGGAGTCTATTTGTCCGGTTGGGGATTGCTGGGCACGGCCACGCTGCGGCGCGTGCAGGAACGCATGTGGCTGGTGCTGCCGCCGATGGTCCTGCTCGTGCTGGCTTCTCTCTGGCTGGCCTTCCGCCGCGCGACTGAAGTGCTGCTCGGCCTGGCGGTGTTGCTGTTGAGCGCGCTGTGCCTCCTGGCCGTGATGGCGCTGGCCGGGTGGTCGTGGAATTTGCTCAACCTGCTGGCGTTGCCGCTCATGCTCGGCACGGGCGTGGACTACGGCATCTTCATGCAACTGGCCTTGCGCCGCCACGGGGGCGACGCGCGCGCGGTGCGCCGCTCCATTGGCCGCGCACTGCTGCTTTGCGGCGGGACGGCCGTCGCGGGCTTCGGTTCGCTGGGCTTGTCAAGCAACGCGGGCATGGCCAGCCTGGGCAGGGTCTGCGCCGTCGGAATCGGCGCGAACATGCTCATCGCCGTGTATCTGCTGCCCGGCTGGTGGGGAAGGATCGCGGCCAGGTTGAAGACTCAAGGTCCAAAGCCGGCGGACCAGGGCGGGAGCGGTTCCGCCGCAGTCCCGCCGGGCGCAATCGCGGCTCCCTCAAATCCGCAATCCGCAATCCGCAATCCGCAATCGAGGACAGTGCCAGGCGGGACGCCTGCCACGGCGACCGGGACGGTCGCGCTCCCCAATCCGCAATCCGCAATCCGCAATCCGCAATGTCCCATCGCGGCTCCGTCCTCGTTTTACCGCGTATGGTTGTGGAAGTTGGGCCTGGCTATTGTGCGGATTTTGCCGGCTTCCTTGTGCAACGGGATCTTTCTGTGCATCGCGGCGATTTATTACCGGATCAACCGCGCGCGCCGCGATGTTGTCATACAAAATCTTCTTCCCGCGTTGCAGGGCGACCGCAAGGCGGCGGAACAAACAGCCCGCCGGGTTTTTCGAGAGATGGCGTTGAAGATCGCGGACTTGTGGCGCTTCGAAAGCAACAGGCTTCGCCCGAGCTGGCTCAACGAGCAGCAGGATTGGGATCACTTCGAGGCGGTCCGCGCGCGCGGCCAGGGGATATTGCTGATCACGCCGCATCTGGGCAATTGGGAACTGGGCGGACCGCTGCTGTCGCAGCACGGTTACAAACTCCTCGTCCTGACCCAGCCGGAGCCGGGGGGCTTGACGGAACTGCGGAAGGCCTCGCGCGCGAGATGGGGAATCGAGACACTGGTGGTCGGCAACGACGGTTTTGCGTTCGTGGAAATCATCAAGCGGCTTCAGGCGGGCGAAATTGTCGCGCTGCTGATGGATCGTCCGCCGCCGCCCAGCGCGGTGGAAGTCGAGTTGTTCGGCCGCCCGTTTTTGGCCTCCATCGCCGCGGCGGAACTGGCCCGCGCCTCGGGATGCGCGCTCCTGGGAGTCACGATCGTGCGCGCCGGCGGCGGCTACACCGCGCGCGTTCTGCCGGAGATTACTTATGACCGCCGCGCGCTGGGCAGCCGCGAAGCGCGCCGCGAGTTGACGCGGAAAATTATGCGTGCATTCGAGCCTGAAATCCGCCAGCATCTGGATCAATGGTATCATTTCGTTCCCTTATGGCCGCCGCAGGCCGGCGCGCCGCGCCCCGGACCCGCGCAGGTTTAGCCCGGATATTTCATGTCCTTGGTGGAACATCACACACCCTGAATGGTGGGGCGGCGCTGCCGCGCCGCCCTGAATTAGGGCGAAGCAGCAGCTTCGCCCTACCAGACTATGGAATATGCGGGTTAGCCTGGGTTGTTATCCTCTTCTTCTGTGCGGCGCATTACAGCTTCGCCGCCGAAACCAACCAGGTGCTTGACTCATGGTTCTCCGCCCAAACCAATTTCCACACGTTCACCGGGCAAGTCATTCAAACCCGCACTTTGCAGGTCCTGTCCGAGCCGCTGGTGTGCACCGGCAAAGTGTGGATTGCCATGCCCGACCGCTTCCGCTGGGAAATCGGTCAGCCCGCGCAAACCATCGCCCTGCGGCAGCCCGACTGCCTGTTCATCATCTATCCGCGATTGAAGCGCGTCGAGAAATACCCGCTGAAGGACACCCAGCAGGGGCCGTGGCGCGACGTGCTGGCCCTGTTGGACGCCAGCTTTCCCCGAAGCCGCGCCGTCATGGAAGCGCAGTTCCGCGTGCTTGCCATCACGCAAACCAACGCCGACTGGCTGGTGGCGCTGCAACCCAGGAGCACCCTGGCGCGGCGCATGATGGGGGAGATTGACATCTGCGTCCGCACCAACGACTTTTCCCTCGCCGCCACGGAAATGAAATTCGCCGACGGCTCGCGGATGCGGAACGATTTCACCCATATCGTCCTCAATTCCGTTCTGCCCGAAGGCTGTTTTGATCTCAAAACGGAACCCGATTACACGGTGGTGGAACCGCTGAAGCAGTGATTTTAGCCTGCAAATTTCACACTTTCGGGTTCGGAGCGCCGATTTGGAATCGGCTTTCAGCGTCATCGCGATCCCCAAGCCGACTGCAAGTCGGCGCTCCGGACTGTGGGCATTTCGCGCGGGGCATGAAATATCCGGGTTAGAGGCCATTGAAAATTTGTCATTGAGAATTTGTCAACTGCAATTGATCCATTGGCGCATTGGCGCGGGGCAGAGCCGGCGTTGGCCCGATTCAGCGAGGGCCCGCGCCGGGTTGCCACAAGCGAAGGTTCCAATCCTGAAAGCGCCGCATACCCAACTGTGTGCGGCATTCCATCAAGAACAGCGAAGATCCCGCGATGGGCAAAGCTACGGTTTGACCCGTGTCACACAAAACACAATGGATGTGTTTTTGCATTCGCGGTCGAAGCCTAAAGGGATTCGCTTGCGCGTGATGAAAGTTAAGGAAAAGAAATCCGCAAAGGCGCGAGTTCCGTTTGATCCGATTCTTTTCGCCGTAACCGTTCCTTCCCGCCAGCCGACAGCCCGGGACCGGGCGGATGCCAAAGAGCGCGCCGAGGATGCCGTCGAGCCGGAAGACCACAAGACGATGGATGGGCTGGTAAGAGGCAATTGATCACGAAGTGGTGGTGTCATTCTCAATCGGCCCACACGGCATAGTCTCCAAATAATGGTATGGGCTAGCCCGCATATTTCATGGCTTGGTAGGGCGAAGCTGCTGCTTCGCCCTAATTTGGGCGGCGCGGCAGCGCCGCCCTACCGTTCAAGGTGTGGCATGTTCCCGCAGGGATATGAAATATCCGGGCTAGCCCGCATATTTCATGGCCGGCACAAAACGCCAACAGTCCGGAGCGCCGACTTGCAGTCGGCTTGACAGGCGCGAAGACGCTGAAAGCCGATTGAAAATCGGCGCTCCGAAACCGAAAGTGTGAAATATCCGGGCTATGCGGGTTGAGACGGCTCAGCGGGAGCTTCGCCCTACCGAGGCGGCCCTTCGGCACACACGGCTGCGCGGGCCGGGGCCAGTCCGCGCGCGAGGCGCAGGATCAGGTTGTGGCCGACTTCCTCGTCCCAACTGAACGTGTTGTAGAGCACGACCACACCGATGCCGGACTCGGCACTCAACCCGATGTAGGCGCTGTAACCGGCGATCACGCCCTGCTTGTATGTTACCTTCAGCCGGTCGTCGCCGACATAATTTATCAGCCAGCCAAACGCCACATCCTCGGCGGGCCGGCGCAATTGCACGCGCTGGGTGGAGGCCAGTGCCGGTTCGATGGCGTGGCCGGGCATCCCCAGGCTGGCTTGGGCAAAGACGAGCAGGTCGTTGACGGTGGAATAGAGGCAGCCGGCGGGCCGCATGATCTCACCCATGTCCCACGGCGCCACCGGGTCGCCGCGGCGCATGAGGAACGGTTGCCGGCCCGCGTGGCCGACCGCCAGCCGCTTTTGCTGTTCCGCAGTCAACACGAAGGTGGTGTCGCGCAAATGGAGAGGCCGGCAGATTTTCTCCTCCAGCAATTCCTGGAACGGCCGCCCCGTCTTGACTTCAATCAGATGCGCCAGCAAGCCATAACCGACATTCGAGTACACGTATTCCCGCGCGTCCTTCGGCTTGACGTTCTTGTTGCGAAGATAATTATCGAGGAAAGGCTTGTCAATATAAGCGTAGAGGTTGCGGCCTGTGAACAGGAAAGCCGTAAAATCCCGCAGTTGGCTGAGGCTGGCCGGTTGCCGGGGCAAGCCTCCCATGTTGATCGCCAGTTCATACAACGTCACTTTGCCGAATTCCCCGTTGACGGGCGTTTCCGGCGGCAAAATGCCGCGCACGGTGTCCTCGTAGTGCAACACGCCTTCGTCCACCAGCACAGCCAGCAGCGCCGTGATGAACACCTTCGACACGGAGCCAATCTGAAAAATGGTGTCGCCGTCCGGCGGATGCGCGCCGCCCGGCGTTCCCACGCCGCCATAGCCAAAGCAGCGGGAGCGGCCATCGGGTGTCGCCACGCCGACGGCCAGGCCGTAGATTTCGCCGCGAGCGACCAGCGGCTGGGCCAGGCGGTCCACTTCCGCGCCGATGCTGCCGCCGGCCTGCAACCGGGCCGCGGCGGCAGCGGGATCGGAAACAGGCCGCGTGGAGAAAGTCCGGCAACCCGCGGCCGGGAGCAGCAGCCCAGCCAACAGCAGCGCCAGCGTGAGGAACGTGGCGGCTTGCCGCCACCCCAAAGGCCGGTGGAGCCAGCCGCCGGTTCCGGCAACGCCGGAGGGGCATTGAAACTCCTTCCCGGTCCCGATGCTGTGGCAAGACATGGCCGGTAAATTAAGGAGAAAAAGTCGTTTGTAAATCTTTCGTGGGCGGGGGAGCATGTCTTTTTTGGGTGGCGGTTTCCGGTTCTTAATCTTGATCTTAATCTTAATCTCCATCATGAAGAGAAGAAGAGACTAAGATTAAGATTAGGATTAGCCCGGATATTTCACACTTTGGGATTCGGAGCGCCGATTTTCAATCGGCTTTCACCGTCCCCGCGCCCGCGAAGCCGACTGCAAGTCGGCGCTCCGGACTGTTGGCGTTTCGTGCGATGCATGAAATATCCGGGTTAGGAGAGGATTCCCCAGGGCGCAGGACAGGTTTCTTCGCCTTCCCGGCAGGGCAGAGCTGCTGCTGTGCCCTGAATTCTTGGGCGGCGCAGCAGCGCCGCCCTACCGAAGACACGAAGAATTTTGTCCTGCGCCCGATTCCCCACCCGAAGGGACTTTTGGTTTGCCAACCGTTCCGGAACGGGCTATCAAGCCGGGGTGAACAACGCTGTATTGAGTAGCCGCCGCGACCGAACCGGTGCGAATGACGCCATTGTCACCGCGGCACTCCGGCTTCCGAACCAGGCCGGTCCATCCGCCTGATTTCTTATGCCCGGCAAGGTTCTCCTGATCAGTGTCAACCGGTGTGCCAGCCCTTACCCTGTCTTCCCGTTGGGGCTGGCCTGCCTGGATGCCGCGCTGCGTCCCGCCGGCTACGAAACGCGCTGGCTCGACATGCAGGCGGATGCCCGGACCGTGCAGGACGCGGTCGCGTCGTTCCAGCCCGATTTCGTCGGCGTCTCTTTGCGCAACATTGACGATGTAGTCATCAAGCGCCGCGAGACTTTCTTCGATCCGCTGCCGGCCTTGACTCAGGAAATCCGCCGCTCGTGCGCCGCGCCGGTGATCCTGGGCGGCAGCGGTTTCTCCATTTTTCCGCAAGCGCTCCTGCAACTTTCGGGCGCGGATTTCGGGATTCAGGGTGAAGGCGAAGTGAGCCTGCCGGCCTTGTTGCGGGGATTGGAACAACACGCGGACTGCACGGCCATACCGGGCCTGGTGTACCGGCGCAACGGAAGCATCGCGGCCAATCCGGCACAGCCGTTGGACCTGGCGCAACTGAACCCGGCCCTCCGCCCGGACTCGGCGATGGGCTACTATCTCCGCGAAACCAGCATGATGAACCTCCAAACCCAGCGCGGATGTTCCTGCCATTGCGAGTATTGCACCTACCCGCTGATTGAAGGCGCGCGCTTCCGGCGGCGGCCCGCCGAAACGGTGGCGGAGGAACTGGCCGATCTGCAACGGCGCGGCGTCAAATACGCCGTCATCGTGGACTCGATCTTCAACTCGTCAGCGGAGCATGTCCAGCAGGTTTGCGAAGCCATCCTCCGGCGCGGAGTCAAGATGCGCTGGACTTGCTTTCTGCGCCCGGCCGGATTGACGGCGGACTTGATGCAGCTCATGGCCCGCGCCGGGCTGGCGCATGTGGAGTTTGGGACCGACAGTTTATGTGACTCGGTGCTGGCGGCTTACGGCAAGCAATTCACTTTCGACGACGTGCTCCACTCGCACGAGCTGGCGTCCCGGGCGAAGGTGGATGCGTGTCATTTCCTGATCTGTGGCGGGCCGGGCGAAACAGGAGGCACGCTGGAGGAGGGATTCCGGAATTCGCTCCGGCTGAAGGACACCGCCATTTTGGCATTGGTGGGAATGCGCGTTTACCCCGGCACGCGTTTGCACGCCCGCGCGCTCCGGGAACGCCCGCTGCCGCCGGACGACGGCTTGCTCCAGCCTTACTACTACGTCTCCAGCGCGCTCACCGAGGATCAGGTGTTCGAGCGGCTGCGGGATTACTCGCGCCGCTCTCCCGCCTGGATCGTGGGCGACCCGCCCCCCCGCTACGTGGAAATGGCGGCGCGGCTGCGGGCGCGCGGCGTCATCGGCCCGCTTTGGAGTTACTGGTGCGCGGCGCAACGGCTGGCTCCGGGCTTGGTCCGAAGTCCGGCCGCAACTTGAGTCAACATGAAAAAGCTTTTGCTCATTGCCCCCACCGCCGCGCGCAGCCTTATGGGACGCGACTTTCTCTACCGGCTTGCACCGTTCGGCTTGATGAAAGTAGCCGCCCTGACCCCGGCCGGCTGGCAGGCGTCCATCGCCGATGAGAAGATCGGGAAGCTGGACCTTGAGCAGGAGGCCGACTTGGTGGGCATCACCGCGATGACCCCAACGGCCAAGCGCGCCTACCAGATCGCGGACCATTTCCGCCGGCGCGGAATCAAAGTCGTGATGGGCGGCATGCACGTTTCCAACTTGCCCGAAGAAGCCCTGCGGCATTGCGACAGCGTGGTCATGGGCGAAGCCGAAGGGCTTTGGCCGCGTTTGTTGGCCGATGCCGGCAGCGGTTCCCTCGAGCGCATTTACTCGCACCATGGGAACTATCCCGCGCTGTCGAACCTGCCATGTTGCGACTGGGAGACGATGCGCCCGAGGGATTACCTTTCGTTGCATTTCGTCGAGACCACCCGCGGCTGCCCGCACGGTTGCGAATTCTGTTCCGTGACCAAGGCATTCGGCGGACGGTATCGCAACCGGCCGATCGGAGAGGTCGCAGCCGAGTTGCGGACGCTGCGCTCGTTCGAGGGCCTGCTGACTCTGAAGCGTTGCGTCTTCTTCGTGGACGACAACATCATCAGCAACCGCGCCTACGCGAAGGAGTTCTTCAGTTCCATCGCCGGCCTGAACCTGAACTGGTTCGGCCAGGCCTCGGTCAACATCGTCCGTGATCCGGAAATCCTCCGGCTCGCCCAGAAGAGCGGCTGCCGGGCGCTGTTCATCGGATTCGAGACGTTGAGCGAGGAATCGCTGGCCGGCATCGGCAAGAAGTTCAACCAGCCGAAGGACTATCTGGATGTCGTCAAGAAGATTCACGATCACGGCATCGGCATTGACGGCTCGTTTGTGTTCGGGTTCGACGAAGACACCGAGGCGGCTTTTGACCGCACGCTGGATTTCGTGATGCGGGCGAAGATGGAGATCGCCTATTTCTCCATTCTGACGCCCTACCCGGGCACGCGGCTGCACAGCCGCCTGACGGCGGAGAAGCGCCTGCTGACCGAGGATTGGGACTACTACGACGCCAACCATGTGGTCTTCCGCCCCAAGCTCCTCAGCCCGGAAAAGCTGCTGGAGGGGTATCATTATGTGATGAAGGAGTTCTACTCCGTGTCGTCCATCTTCGGGCGCCTCTGGGGCACCACGGCTTGGAAGAACCTGTTCTACCCGATGAACTTCGGCTTTCGCCAGAGCGTCCGCGGGCTGGTGAAGCATTCGGGTCAATGACCAATTCTCTCAGAGCGGCTGCCCGCTCCATTGCCAGCAATGCGTTCGGGCGCCGTGGCCAGCCAGGGCCAGCGCGCCGGCGAAGCCGGGGGCGGGCGACAACGAGTAGAGCGTCCAACCGGGCGGCGCCACCGAGCAATCCAACTGCGCCAGACTGCCCGCAATACCTTCGCCGGTGCCCTTGAGATACGCTTCCTTGCGCGTCCAGAGGTCGAAAAAAACCTCGAGCCTCTTCTCCGGCGGGGCGGCGTTGATGAGGGCGCTTTCCTGCGGGGAACAAAACGTGGCCGCAATGTCGGCCATTTCCGGCATGGGGCGCTGTTGTTCCACATCCACGCCCAGCGGTCCGAACCGGCCCACGGCGCACAAGGCCAGGTTGCGGGAATGGGAGAAGTTGAAATGAAGACGCGCCGCGCCGTCCGGCCCGGCGAGCCGCGGTTTGCCCCGCTCTTCGCGAGCCATCGAGATTTGCGACGGCTCGACCTTTAGGTAATGGCCGAGGATGGCGCGCAACAGCGAACGCCGCGCGACGAAGTTCTTCCGGTCGCCCTCGAAATGGAACTTGGCGGCCCGGGCGCGTTCGTCATCGGACAGCATCGCCAGGCCGGCGGGAAAATCGGCGGGCGAGCCGCGCAGCCAGGCGCACCAGACATGCGCCTCGTCCCCCGCCAGCTCGATCTGGGGTGGCGGCAACGGCCAGGTGAGCGGGAGGTTCGCAGGCGGCGTCCGGCTGGCCGGAAGAACTTCCACACCTGTATTATGAACGAGCGGGCAGCGCCCTGCAAATTGAAATCTCAATTTTCAATGACCAATTCTCAATCAAGACGTCCGAAATCTTGGGATCTTTGGTAGGGCGGCGCTGCTGCGCCGCCCAAGAATTCCGGGCAGAGCGGCATCTCTGCCCTACCAACAAGGCGAAGAATTTCGTCGTGCGCCCGGCGCTCTGCCGGGGGCCGCTCCGCCTCGGGCGCGGCTTACCGGGAAACGCCGATTTGACTGGCGCAAAGGCGGGAGGTCTGTTATATTTCGCACATTCAATCCGCGCCTGCCCTGAATCGGGCAGCGCGCGATGGAGAGACGCGATCTTTTTATGCCAAGAGTCAAAGAACTTTTTGTGAACGGCAAAACCGTTCCGGTGGACGTTGACGGCGAACGCTCCCTGTTGAGCGTGTTGCGCGAGGATCTGGATCTGACCGGCGCCAAGTACGGCTGCGGCGAAGGCGAATGTGGCGCTTGCACCGTTCTCCTCGACGGCAATCCCATCCGCTCCTGCCGCACGACCGCCGGCCAGGTCGGCAAACGCCAAATCACCACCATCGAAAGCCTCGAACAAAACGGCCGCCTGCACCCCTTGCAGGAGGCCTTCCTCAAGGAGGACTCCATGCAATGCGGCTATTGCACCTCGGGCATGATCATGTCCGGCTACGCCTTGCTCCAGAAAAGCCGCGATCCCTCGGAAGCGGAAATCATCCGTTCCATGGGCGGCAACATCTGCCGTTGCGGCGTTTATCAACGCATCATCGCAGCCATCAAGGACGGCGCACAGGCGCTGCAAAACAAATGAACTCTCACGACACGCAAATTTTGGAGCCGGAACGTTGCGCACCGGATGCGCCCGCCCCGGCGCGCTTGGAAGTCAACCGCCGCGATTTTTTCAAAACCCTCGGCTACGGAGTCATGGTCCTCTACCTGGTTCCATCGGCCCTGGCGCGCGGTGGGGGCGCGCGCGGCGGCGGCGGACGCGGCGGCGGCGGCGCGGCATCCGCCGACATCAGCGCCTGGATCCATATCGGCGAGGACGGCTCGGTGACGGTCTTCACGGGCAAGGCGGAAGTCGGGCAGAATATCCGCACTTCCTTGACTCAGGCGGTCGCCGAGGAACTGTGCGTGCCCGTCTCCTCCGTCAAAATGCTCATGGCGGACACGGACCTGGTTCCCTATGACATGGGCACTTTCGGCAGCCAGACTACGCCGCAAATGGCGCCGCAGTTGCATCGCGCGGCGGCGGCGGCGCGCGGCGTGTTGCTGGACATGGCGGCGGAATACTTCAAGGTGGATAAATCCGCCCTCACTGTCGCCGACGGCACAATTTTCAAGTCAGCGGCGAATAGAAATTTAGCGGTCACTTTCGGCCAACTTACCAAGGGACAGAAGTTCACCAAAACGGTGGACAATGCCACCCGCATCACGCCCGCGAGCGATTGGAAAATCGCCGGCACTTCCGTTCCCAAGGTGGATGGACGCGACTTCGTCACCGGCAAACACAAGTATTCCTCCGACATGAAATTGCCCGGCATGTTGTTTGGCAAGGTCCTCCGTGGCACGGCCTGGGGGGCGAAGATGGTTTCCGTGGACACCCAGGCGGCGGAAGCTATGGAGGGAGTCAAAGTGGTGCATGACGGTTCGTTTGTCGGCGCGGTCGCGCCGGACTCCTTGCTGGCCGAATACGCCGTCAACGCCATCACCGCCAAATGGTCCGACCCGCCGGAGGGGCCTACTGACAAGACTATTTTTGAGTACCTCAAAAACAACGCCACCGCCGGCGGCGGCGGAGGCGGCGCCGCCAGACGGGGCGGCGGCGGCGCTCCCGCCGCGCGGGCCGGCGCTCCCGCACCCGCGGCCGGCGCGGCCGATCAGACGCTCAAGCAGACTTACACGGTGGCCTACATCGCCCACACCCCGCTCGAACCGCGCGCCGCTTTGGCGGATTGGAAGCCCGACAAGCTGACCGTCTGGACGGGAACGCAACGGCCCTTTGGCGTGCGCACCGAACTCGCCCAGGCCCTGGGCATCCCCGAAGAGCGCGTCCGCGTCATCGTGCCCGACACCGGCTCCGGCTACGGCGGAAAGCACACCGGCGAAGCGGCCGTTGAAGCCGCGCGCATGTCCCGCGCCGTTGGCAAGCCGGTCAAGCTGGTCTGGACGCGCGAGGAGGAATTTACCTGGGCCTTCTTCCGGCCTGCGGCGGTCATTGACGTGACCAGCGGCGTGCGCAACGACGGCACGCTCACCTCCTGGGATTTTGTCAATTACAATTCCGGCTCGCCCGGCATCAACAGCCCTTACCGCATTGCCAACAAGACCGAGGTTTCCCGCGTCACCCGCACCCCGCTGGCGCAGACCTCCTACCGCTGCCTGGCCGCCACGGGCAACAACTTCGCCCGCGAAGTCCACATGGACGAATTGGCGCGGCTGTTGAAGATGGACCCGCTGGAATTCCGCCTCAAAAACCTCGCCGACGCCCGGCTCCGCGCCGTTTTTGAAGCCGCCGCCAAAGCCTTCGGCTGGGGCGCGGCCAAGCCCGCCGGCGGCCGCGGCTTCGGCATCGCGGGCGGGACGGAAAAAGGCGGTTTCGTGGCCACCTGCGCCGAAGTTCTGGCGGACAAGGCCAGCGGAACCGTCAAAGTCGTGCGGGCGTTGACCGCGTTTGATTGCGGCGCAATCGTCAACCCCAATCATCTCAAGAACCAGATTGAAGGGGCGATGGTGATGGGCCTGGGCGGCGCGCTTTTTGAGGAGATCGAATTTCAGAAGAGCATGATCACCAATCCGCACCTGGCCGACTACCGGGTGCCGCGCTTTGCCGACATTCCGAAGATCGAGATAGTTCTGCTGGACAACAAGGGGCTTGCCTCCGCCGGCGCGGGAGAAGCGCCCATCATCGGCATTGCCCCCGCCGTCGGCAACGCGATCTTCGACGCCACCGGCATCCGCCTCCGCTCCATGCCCATGATCCCGGCCGGCTTGAAGGCATAGTGACTTTCCCTGCACCCCGCGATAAGCTGCCATCATGAAAACGGATACCGTCGAAATTCCCGCCGCCGTTCTCTCCTCTGTGGAGACACTGGACGAACTTCAGGACTGGCTCACCGCGCAGAATCCTGAAATCATCGCCGAACTGCGAGCCGCGCGACGGGAGGACTTGGCCGGCAAATTCAAGCCCTGGAAACCCCGCCACCTCCCGTGTCCTGCCAAGTCGAAATAGGCGCCAAGGCCGGCGCGCAACTCGCCGCTATGGACGCCGGCTTGGGCGCGGGGGTGGAACGCAGGATCCAATGGCTCGCGGAGAACGCCCCCGGCATGGTCCATCGCCGCCTTGTCGGCATGCCCCCGGATTTGGCGGGACTCTGTAAGCTCCGCATCGGCGATTACCGCATCCTCTACTGGGTTTATCCGTCAAAAAAGCTGCTCCGCATTTACCGCACCCAACACCGCTCTGAAGTCTATCGTTCGCTCTGATCCATGTTATCGAACCATGCTTTTGCTCGTTTTGGTGTTTGCCAGCGGGATTTTTCTTCCGGCCGGATCAGAGTCCCGGAGCCGAAGAGATCAGAAGGGTGGCCCGTGCTATTCAATTCCAACAAATTGCTGCCGCAAAGGAATGCAAAGATCGCAGAGATAAGGACTTATGTTGTTTTTTCTTTGCGATCTATGCGCTCTTTTGCGGCCAATTCGTCTTCGCTTGCGGCTGGCCGCGTTGCGTCTTGGCGGCTTTGCGACTTTGCGTTGAAACGGTTTGTTTATCCGTGCGCCCGTTGGAATCCATGGTTCAGTCCCTTTGGTTGCGGCTCCGTTACGCTTCGTCCTCTGCGCCTCTGCGCGCCCCATTCCCTTGGGACGGCCCTGATTGCGGCTGGCCTCTCTGTTCTCTCTGTTTTCTCCTGTTCAAAACAGTCCTTCCCATCCGCGGCCGATTCCAGATGCGGTTTTCTTGGGGTGCTTTGCGCCCCCGCCTGTATCATTTGCGGTCAGAAATATGCGCAAGTGGCTAATACTACTGAACTTACATACGGAATAATTTATCTGCGGTTTTCCGTTGACAATTCCAGCTTAAGCTCTATACTGGATGGGCTATGGTAAGGCACATGGAAAGGCAAGAGCTGAAAGCCGGGAGGTTGGCTGGAGTGATGGAATGGTGGAGTGATGGGTGGCTCAATTTGACCATCACTCCAACACGCCAATACTCCATTACTCCAACCCTCCGTTGGGTTTGTTGCGGGAAAGCGGTCCAAATGAAGGTTAATTAAGGCTAATTACAGTTAATTGAGCTTAATAAAAGGAATTTTTTTGAGAGAAATGGCAACAATGGCAAGAAATGGCTGGTTCGCACGGCTGCCGCAACCCATCCGCGGACAGACCCTCCGCGACCCGCAAAATGGCCAGGGCGGCAAACCCTTCGCCGCCGGCATTGCCGCCATCCAGCATGGCCCGCACCCGGCAAAATTTGCCGGGGAAAGCTGGCCCGGTCAAACCCAGTCAAACCCAGTCACACCATAAATTCAAGTTTGCCAAAGGCGGCGGCGTCTGGCATCTGTACCTCTCTTTATGCGTTTTCTCATTACTTTTGGCTTGGGGTCCGCCCTCGTTTTGGCACAGTGCCCCGCCGCGCCCGGCCAGCCGGCCGCGGATCTCAATGTCGCCGCCACCTGGCATTTCGCGGGCGCCGCCCAACTGGCCAACAACACCAATTTCGACAACGTCAGGAAAATCCTGACCCTGGCGCCGAGCCTCGAATTTCAAGACCTTTCCCTGGACCGGTTTTCCGGCTGGCTGGCCAAATCCCTCTTCCAGACCACCAATGACCAGCCCGCCGCCGCCCTGCGCCCCTTGCTCGACGACCTGCTTTCCGCCGAGACGATCTCCGCCCTGGGCGGCGCGCCCGAGGGGCCGCTCAATTTCATCGTGGCTCTGCGCTTGAACGACCAGCGCGCGCAGGCCTGGCAGGCCGCGTTGCCCAGAGTCATCGGCGCGCCGGGCCAGAGTTTCAAGGCGCAGGACTTCACCGGCTGGCAATGGAAACTGGCCGGCGGCCAGTCGTTCTGGATCGTTCGCGCCAATGAGTGGCTTCTCGCCGGCGCCGGCGAAGACCCCGGCGGCCTACAAACGCAATACCTTCAACAAATCAGCCAGACGGGCCGGCCCGGCCCCGCTCTGAACCAAAGCTGGCTGGAAGCCGACCTGGATTGGCCGCGATTGACCCATTGGTGCCCGGACTTGCCCGGCATTCTCAAGCCGGCCCGGACAAAAATCACCTTCACCGCCCCGAATCATTCCATCCTCATGAAGGCGCAGGTGGTTTATCCGCAGCCGATTCCGTGGAAATTCGACCCCTGGCGCATCCCAACCAACATCATCCGCGATCCATTGATCAGTTTTACGGCCGGCCAGGACATCGCGGCCTACATGAATCCCGGCGAACCTCTTTCCAAACTGACGGATAATCCGCTGACCGGACAATTTTTCGTATGGGCGCTGGGTGAAATGGTCCTTCAGACTTACGGCGCCTGGCCGGTGGCGGACGCGACCAACTCGCTCCAGCGCATCGGCACTGAGGCGCCCGCGGCCTTCAATCCAGCTTTGAAGGAGTTGGGCGCGGGCGAAATGCACTGGCTGCCGGAGCGCGGCACCCTTTTTTGGGGAAATCTCAGTGCGATACTGTCCCCCACCTTGCAAGTGGCGCCCGAAACCAACGGCCAGTATCTCCTGGTCTCCTTCTTTCCATTCATGCAAAGAGGCAAGCCCGCCCCGGACGAGTTGTTCCAACAAATCCGAGGCCGCACCAACCTGGTCTATTACGATTGGGAAGGGACCGGCCAGCGGCTGATGCCGTGGCGGATGTTCAGCTCCATTTTGCCGGTGCTTCCGCGGATGGCACCGCCAGCCCCGGCATCCGTTTCCACCAACAATTCGGCGTCCGCCCAGCCCGTCCGGTCAGCTCTGGTCGTTGAGGAAAATTGGATCAGCGGCCTGACGCCCATGCTCATGGCCGACAACACCATCACCGAAATCACCCGCACCGGGCCGGCCGAATTGACGGTTGTCCGCCAATCGCCCTTCGCCCTTACCTCCTTGGAATTGGTCCTTCTCTCTCATTGGCTCACCGGCACGGGCAGGCCGCCGGTCAACCTCGGTCTTCTTCCGCCTCCGGCCAGAATCAGCGGGCCGGGCATCAACCCAACCCGGCCCTGATCCTTTCCCATGCTCAAACTCGGGGTAAATATTGATCACGTTGCGACCTTGCGCGAGGCGCGCTATCGCGGGCGGGACCGCGGCGAACCGGACCCCATCGAAGCCGCGCTGATCTGCGAAGCCGCCGGCGCCCACGGCATCACCGCCCACCTGCGCGAAGACCGCCGGCACATCCAGGACCGCGACATCATCCAGCTTCGCCAGGCCGTTAAGGTCCGCCTCAACTTGGAAATGGCCAACACGCCGGAAATCGTGGACATCGCCCTCCGCCTCAAGCCGGACGTCGTTTGCATGGTGCCGGAGCGGCGCGCCGAATTGACCACCGAAGGCGGGTTGGACGTTGCGGCCCAATCGCCGGCCCTGGCGGACACCCGCCGGAAGATGAACGACGCCGGCATCGAAGTCAGCCTCTTTGTCTCGCCCGTCCCGGCGCAAGTGGAAGCCGCCGCCCGGGTGGGCGCGCAATTCATCGAACTGAACACCGGTTCGTTCGCGGAAAATTTCCATCGCAAACACCAGCGCGCCCAGGAACTCGAGAGCCTGGCTGCCGCCGCCGTCCAGGCTCATGCCCTCGGTTTGCGCGTCAACGCCGGCCACGGCCTCAACTACCAGAACCTGCCCGTCCTGCTCACGGTGCCGCATTTGACCGAGTTGAACATCGGCCACAGCATCATCAGCCGCGCCCTCGTCGTCGGCCTGGTCACAGCCGTGCGCGAGATGCTTCTCGTCCTGCAGGAAATCCCGCGCGCGGCCCTTCAACCCTGACCTCCCGTGATTTTAGGCAGCGGCATAGACCTCATCGAAGTGGACCGCGTTGAATCCGCGCGCGAGCGGCACGGCGAACGATTTCTCAATCGCATCCTTCATCCCGCCGAAACGGCCTACTGTCTCTCCCACAAAGTTCCCGGCCCATTTCTGGCCGCCCGATTTGCGGCCAAGGAAGCCATCTCCAAGGCCTTTGGCACCGGCATTGGCGCGCAACTCGGCTGGCACGACATGGAAATTGGCCGCAAAGATTCCGGCGAACCCTACGTCATCCTGCACGGCAAGGGCCTGGAACTGCTCGCCCGGCGCGGCGCCCGTTGCGTCCACCTCACCCTCAGCCACACCGGAAAACACGCCACCGCCATGGCCATTTTGGAAGGATGACATGATGTTTTTTTCTCTTAATCTTAATCTTAATCTTAATCCTAATCTCAACGTCCACAAACCGCAGGCGCGAAGATTTCCCGCCACCTGGAAAAACACTTGCAATATCCCGAATGCCACTCACAATCGCTTGCGAAATTTGCCGGGTCCTTTCATGCGGACCGGGGAGATAGCGCACGTTGACGAGGTTTGTTTATGCCCAAAGCGACGATGATACTTGATGCGGCGGCCATGGAGCGCGCGCTGATGCGCATCGCCCACGAAATCGCGGAACGCAACGTCAACGGCGCCGAGGTGGCGCTGGTGGGAATCCATCGCGGCGGCGTCTTCCTGGCCCGGCGCCTGGCGGGGATGCTTTCCGGGATCCTGTCTCTGACCGTGCCGGTGGGGAGCATGGACGTGGGGATGCACCGGGACGACCTGGACCGGCAACCGGCCCCCACGCTGCAACCGACGGTGATTCCTTTTGATGTCACGGGCAAGACCGTGATTCTGGTGGACGACGTTCTTTTTAGCGGGCGCACGACGCGCGCGGCGCTGGACGCCATCATGGATTTGGGCCGGCCCAAACGAATTCAACTGGCGGTCTTGATTGACCGCGGCCATCGCGAATTGCCGATCAAGGCGGATTTTATCGGGAAGAATGTCCCGACTTCGCTGGACGAGCGCATCTTCGTCCGCTTCCGCGAGGAAGGCGGGACCGACGAGGTGACGCTGGAGAAGGACGGAGGCGCATGAGCTGGAACCGGAAACATCTTCTTGACATTCAGTCCCTCACCGCGGACGAAATCATGACCGTGCTGGACACGGCGCGGGCCTTCAAGGCGGTGGGCGAGCGGGCGATCAAAAAAGTGCCGGCGCTGCGCGGCAAGACGGTGGTCAATTTGTTCGTCGAGCCGTCCACCCGCACGCGCATCAGCTTTGAACTGGCGGCGCAACGATTGACTGCTGATGTAATCAATTTCAACTCGGAAGCCTCCTCGCTTAAGAAAGGGGAGACGCTCAAGGACACGGCGCGCAATCTGGAGGCGCTCAACGCGGACATCATCGTCATGCGGCACAACGCGAGCGGGGCGCCGCATTTCCTGGCCCGTTTCCTGCGCGCCAGCGTGGTCAACGCCGGGGACGGCGCGCACGAGCATCCCACGCAGGCCCTGCTGGACGCCTTCACCGTGCGCGAGAAGAAAGGGAAAATCGCGGGGCTGAATGTGACGATCCTGGGAGATATACTATACAGCCGGGTGGCGCGCTCGAACATCTGGGCCTTGACCAAGCTGGGCGCCAACGTGACGCTGTGCGGCCCGGCGACGCTGGTGCCCAAAGTGTTCGAGCAGATGGGCTGCCGTGTCACTTATAATGTCGAGGAGGCCATCGCCGGGGCGGACATCATCAACCTGCTGCGCATCCAGCACGAGCGGCAGCGCAAGACGATGTTTCCGAGCATTGGCGAATACGCCAGCCTGTTCGGGCTGACCCAGGCGCGGCTGGCGCGGGCCAAGCCGGACGCGCTCATCATGCACCCCGGCCCGATCAACCGCGGCGTGGAAATTGACAGCCAGATCGCCGATTCCGGCCGCTCGGTCATCCTCGACCAGGTGACCAACGGCCTGGCCGTGCGCATGGCCGTGCTCTTTCTGATCAACGGCGGCAAAGGCCCGCAAGAAGTGGCGGCGTAGCCTCAAGAACCAAGATCCCCTTCCCGTTGGCGGATTCGAGCCAATTTGACGCGGGCAAATCTCTCTGAAAATATTCTGATGAATATGACGCGAAAACAAACCAAGGAACAGGTCGCCCGCTACGCGAAATTCGTGGAGTGGAGCGCGGAGGACCAATGCTTTATTGGCCGGTGCCCGGAAATCATGGCAGGCGGCGTTCACGGAAGCGACGAATCGCGTGTTTATGCGGAATTGTGTCAGGCGGTCGAGGAAATGCTGGAACTGATTCACGCGGACGGCGACACCGTGCCCGAACCGCTGGCCGCGAAGAAATTCAGCGGCAAGTTTGTGTTACGCGTGGAACCGGCCTTGCACCGCCGCCTTGCCGCCAAAGCCCTGGCTGCCGGGGAAAGCCTCAACAGCTATTGCACCAAGACGCTGGTGAAGGCGTGAGGCCGGTTGCCCACAATTGCTGGACTTAAGGCGAGGCGATAACGGATCCCGAGGGTGGCACCAACGGCGCTGCCTGGACGTTTGTGCATCGCAGAATGTACGTAAGCACCTGGGAAAACCCGAATCCCGGAACCGAAATCACGACGGTAGATTTTATCTCGCTAGGCACGGAGTGCGCGCCCTTCCTGGTTGCGATTACCGCCGAATAAGCCGTGGCAACTTCCTCAGTCTTCCGCCGCTCAAGAATGTTCGGCCGGACGCCGAACGCCGCGGTCGGGACGAGCGCGCTCGCCGAAGACAAAAGACGCATAAACGAAAATCCGCAATCCGCAATCCGCAATTTCACTTCAATAATTCCGCCACCATCGCTTTGAGTTGCGCCGGCGGATAGGGCTTGCTCAGGAACCGGTCCACCCTGGCCGCATGATGCAACGTGACCGATCCACTCACCGTGCCGCTCGCCAGTATCGTCTTCATGGTGGGATGAATCTTGTGGCACTCCACAATCAGATCCAGTCCGTTCATCGAGTGCGGTCCCATGTCGTAATCCGTCAGCAGCAGCGCCGGCCGGGGCGCGCTCTCCCCCAGCGCCGGGAGGAGGATGCCCGGCTCGGTGAATTGCCGGACTTCGTAGCCGGCCGATTGCAGGACCGTGGCGGCAAACTCCACCAGGATCGCCGAGTCGTCCACGACGAAAATGAGAGGCGGGGGGGTGCTTTCGGCGGAAGGCGGCGCGGCTTTGTCTTGGCTCATAATTTTGTTGACCGGACTGGACGTATTTGAACGCCGCGGGGGCTTCTTGGCAAGAAGGTTCATTGGGCGCGCAAGTTTCTGGTTGCGGGCGGCGGGAGCGTCGGCGATAGTAGTTCCAGCTTTATGGCAAGCTTCTCGCACGCCATCACATATGAAATCAAAGAATCGGGGTTCTCCGCCCAAAGCAAAAGCTGGAGCCGCCAAGGCCGCCGCCTCCAAACCGCCGGTCGCGGCCAAGCCGCGTAAAAAGGCGATTTCCGCCGCCACCGCTTCCGCTGCTGTTGTCAAGAGAAAAGCCGCCCCTGCTCCAAAGCCGCCGCCAGCGCAAGGCAGAGCGACGCTCCAGCGGAGCCATTCCCCGAAGCAATCGCCATTACCCGAAAAGGCTGGGCCAGCGGCAACAGCGGCTCAGCGGGAGCTTCGCCCTGCCTTGCGGAAAGCGCCCGTAGTTCAAAAGCCTGCTCCCGCAGCGCAGGCCAAGACCGCGCCCGTCTCCAATTTGGGCGGCGCGGCAGCGCCGCCCTACCATCTGGCCGCTGCAACCCCGGGCAAGACCGCGCCCGCTGCCGCCGTCAAACCGAAAGAATCCCCCAAGCCATCCCCCCTGCCCATACCGCCCATTTTGCTGGAGGGGGACGATCCCGCGCCGGCGCCGGCCAGCGGGCCGGGACGCCGTTACGTGCTGGGGCCGGCTCCGCAGCCGCTCCATCCCGCGTCCGCCGGGGCGGAGTTGCCCGAATCCTACGGTACCCAACAATTGCTTCTGGCGGCGCGCGATCCGCGCTGGCTTTACGCGCACTGGGATTTCACCGCCGCGCAATTAAGGGAATACAACGCCCTCTCCGCCGACGGACATCTTCTGCTGCGGCTTTATCGCGACACGGCTGCCGGCCAGCCGCTGTTGCAGATTCATCTCCATCCCGAATCGCGGCACTGGTTCGTGCCGGCGCCCTACGCCGGCGCCAAATACGCCGCCACCCTGGGCTATTATGACGCGGCAAAGAATTGGGTCGAACTGGCCCGTTCCGCCGCCACCTTGACACCACCGGATTGGGTGGCGGAAGACGCCGACGTCCGCTTCGCCACCATTCCGGCCGAAGTGCCTTTCGCGCAACTGGTGTCCACCGTCCAGGCCGCGGTGCGGGAAAATGTGCCGCTGGCCGAGGCGGTGGTGCAGTTGCGCGCCGAAGGCTTTTCCGCCCTGCCGGAGCCGGAGCAAATCGCCGGTCCCTGGACGCCCGCCCAGGAAAAGGCCCTTGCGGAAGTCGTCTTGCTGGACCCTGCGCGCCGGATTTGGATCGGCTCGCTGGAGGTGACGGAACTGATCCGCCGCCAGCTTGAGCGCGAAGTTTCCTCCATCGGCGCGGCGCAATTGGGCCTGCCGTTTTCTCCCGCCGCGGCGTTTGGCGTTTCCAGTCCGTCCGCCCGGCCGGAGCGGGGGCGCGGTTTTTGGTTCAACGTCAATGCCGAATTGATCGTCTATGGGTCCACGGAACCGGATGCGGCCGTCACCCTCGGCGGGCGGCCAATTCAGTTGCGCCGGGACGGCAGTTTCAGCTTCCGCTTCGCCCTGCCCGACGGCCAGTATGAGTTGCCCGTGGCGGCGCGCTCGGCGGATGGCTTGGAAACGCGGGCGGCGGATTTGAAGTTCAGCCGCGCCAGCCAATACCGCGGCGCGGTGGCGGCGCATCCGCAGGATGACAAGCTGCAACCGCCGTTGGCCGGCTTGTTAACGTGACAGTCAAGACGATGGAATTTGCGCGGTGAGCCCTTAAACCACGGCGGCTACATTACCAATGCAAGGCTGTTTTGCCCTCATCTTGCACGCGCACCTGCCCTTCGTGCGCCACCCGGAACACGAGAAGTTTCTCGAGGAGAACTGGCTTTTTGAGGCCATCACCGAGACTTACATTCCCCTCATCCAAGTCATGGACGGCTGGCTGGCCGACCGCATGGACGCCCGCCTCACGATGTCCCTCTCCCCGACGCTCTGCGCCATGTTGCGCGACGAGCAGCTTCAGGAGCGCTATTGGCGGCATCTCAGCGGCTTGGTCGAGCTGGCGGAAAAGGAAATCCACCGCACGCACTGGGACCGCGCCTTTCGGGAACTGGCGTGGATGTATCACCATCGCCTGTGCGACATCCGCGCCACTTACGCCGCGCACGGGCGGCAATTGCTGCGCCCGCTCCGGGAATTTCAGGAACAGGGCTTGTTGGAAATCGCCACCTGCGCCGCAACGCACGCGCTGCTGCCGCTGCTGGCGGATGACCGGCCCTCCCTGCGCGCGCAAATCCTGGTCGCACGCGATGATTACCGGGATTGCTTCGGGCGCGATCCGCTGAGCCTGTGGCTGCCGGAATGCGCGTTCGCGGAAGGCGTGGAGGAAGTGTTGCAGGAGGCCAACATCCGCTGGTTTGTCACCGACACCCACGGCCTCTTGCACGCCCGGCCGCGGCCCCGTTACGGAGTCTATGCGCCGGTTTATACGCCCAGCGGCGTCGCGGCTTTCGGACGCGATTTTGAATCCGCCAAACAAGTCTGGAGCAAACAGGAAGGCTACCCCGGCGATTTCCGCTATCGCGACTTCTACCGGGACATCGGTTTTGACCTGGACTTCGATTATGTCAAACCTTATTTGCCCGCGCCGGACACGCGGGGTTTCACCGGGATAAAATACCATCGCATCACCGGCCCGACGGAGGAGAAGCAGGTGTACGACCGCGCGGCGGCCTTGCGCGCGGCCGACGAGCACGCCGGCCATTTCTTGAAGTCGCGCATGGAACAATTCGCCAAGCTGGGCGCAGTGATGGACCGCGCGCCAATTGTAGTCGCGCCCTACGACGCGGAATTATTCGGTCATTGGTGGCATGAAGGCCCGGAGTTCTTGAATTACTTCGTGCGCAAGGCCGCTTGCGACCAGCGGGAGTTCCGCTTCACAACGCCCGGCGAATATCTGCGCCTGCACCCCACGCAACAAGTGGCGATGCCGGCGGCATCGAGCTGGGGTGAAGAAGGCTACTGGCGCGTCTGGCTCAACGAGAGCAACCAATGGATCTACCCGCATCTCCGCGCCGCGCAAGCAAGGATGACGGAGTTGGCCCAAAAATTCCCCAATGCCTCCGGCCTGCAAGAGCGCGCGTTGAAGCAAGCCGCCCGCGAGTTGCTTCTCGCCCAATCCAGCGACTGGCCGTTCATACTACACACCCGCACCAGCCCCGACTACGCCGCCGCGCGTTTCAAGGAACACATCCGTTGCTTCCTCTCCCTCCACGCCCAACTCACCCGCCAGCAAATTGACGAACCCGCGCTCTCCGCCCTTGAATGGACCGACAACCTCTTCCCAAACGTGAACTATAGATATTGGGCCGCCCCCGCCGCTTGATCGCATTCTTTTTGGATCGGGGAGCACAACCGCTTGACCGAGGGCGCATGACAAAAATCTTCAGCTTCCCGGCAGGGCAGAGCTGCCGCTCTGCCCTTAAATCTTGGGCGGCGCAGCAGCACCGCCCTACCGTGGAGAATTTTGTCCTGTTGACGGATATCGCGCGCTTTTTGAGTTGGAAGGCGCTTGCCTTGGGGTGTATGATGTCGGCGACCGAAAAGACATTTATGAGGACTAATGGATTAGAGCACAGGGAAAGTCGCCATGCGAGCACATGAATTTGTAACAAATGTCCCCGCCGATGTCCCTCCTGGGACAAATGCTGGAAAAGTATCAACAGTGAGGACACCGGTTCGCAAGCAGCGAATTCTCGCAAGAATGACACCTCTATCATTTCACCTAGCGACCTAACGAGCCAAATCGATAATTGAGCATGAAAGGAGGACTCATATGAAAATGCAAGTTGTGGTGTTGCCGATAATAATTGCTTTGAACAGCCAAATGATCCATGCAGACGATCGTACCGTGCCATCCCCGACAAACAACGTGGCGCAAGCCTCAACCAATACGGAGGTGAAGCTCAAAGGCATTCTGAGCGCAACAATCGTCATGCATGCGGACCAAGCGACGATTGACAAGGTTGAAGCTATTCGAGTCAGGATGAAAGTCGAAAGCGTGCCAGAGGCGGTAACAGTAGGTCCGCAGACTATACAGCAGGCTGCGGATTATCTTGGGGATCGTATCGCAATGGCATACCCACCGGGAGCGTGCGTGGAACACAATGGTGTGTTTTATTTTTCAGGTGGAACTTCCACAAAATGCGAGACAAATTTTGTCTCCGGTTTCGCGATGAAGAAGGGCGAACCGACTATTTATAGGTGGGAAGATGAAAGTAAACCTTCTGGGAGGTGAAAACAGGTTCGGCTCTTCGGTCCATGGTAGTAGTTTAGCCAATATATCGAGCGGGTGTCAAGCGGGTGTCAGTTCTCACTTTTGAAACTGGTTCTCATGGACGGCACGGTGGCCGACAGTGCATCAATCCTTGCGCTAAGCCAGAGAAACCACAACGCAAGGGCCATCACGCCGGTATGAGTTCCAATTTGATGCGGTGGCCCAGGGCGCGGGCGGCCTTTTCCAGGGTCGCCAATGTCATAGCGCGGCGACCCGCAACCGACAAAACTGAACCACGGATTTCACGGATTACACGGATACGCAAATCCTGCTTTCCGAATTTCCTCTTTTCTTTCCCATCCGTGCAATCTCCCGATTCGGAATCGGGATGGTAAAGATCTTCGTGAAAATGAGCGACTCTGACGGATTGCACTATGGAGGGATTCGAGCTGTCCAACATCCGGTCCACGGCGGCGCGGGTGGTGTTCATCCACAGAGCCATGCCGGCTTTGGAGAGGGACTGTTGTTCGATTAGCCGGGCGAGTTGCAGGGCAAGGGCGCGCTTGAGCGCGTGCGCTTCAACCTCTTCCAAAATGCCCTCTTCCGCCAGGAAATCCCGGAAACCGGTTCCGCGATGTTTGTTCTTATTCATGGCTTTGCAGATAAGTGCGTTGCGGAGCGGGAAGCGCCGTTGGCGCGACATCTTTGTAGAACCAAACCGAAGAACATCCTCAAGGGTTCTACAAAGAGGTCGCGCCTACGGCGCTGGGCCGCAGAGGACCACATGTTGGGTTGAGATTCGGGATTGAGATTAGCATCAAGCGCAGGGAACACAGGCGGCTGAGGCATTGCGGGGTTCAGGGATTGACCCGGGGCGGCGGGGCTTTTTTGAAGGCGGTCTCGCGCAGGTAGATCGGCTCCAGGGTTTCGCCGGACACAAAATCGCGGCGTCCGCACGCCAGGCGGCCGAGCATCGCGGCCGATGGATGGAGGTCTTTCGCGCCGGCAAACCAGCGCGCGATGTCGGGGCCGAGCAGGGTTTGGCCCCCGGCGGCCAGCGCCTGGATCTCGGCCTTCGATGCCAGCCGCAGCGGCTCCGTTTCGCGCCAGCCGGTATCGGCGATTTGATAGCGGGCGAGGTAAAATTCACTGCGCTGGGCGTCAATAATTATATGCACCGCGCCGCGCAGGCCTTCCGCCCTGGCTCCGGCCGCCAGACAGTCCACGCTGCTGACGCCCAGCAAGCCGATGCCGCGGCCCAATTGCCAACCTTGCGCCAGCGCAATCGCGCCGCGAATTCCGTTGTAGGAACCCGGCCCCAGTCCCACCGCCAGCGCGCCGATTTCCTCCCGGCCGCACTTCGCCTCTGCAAGCGCCTGTTCGGCCAGACCGAGGCTGCGCTGGGAAGGGAATTTTGCATTTTGCATTTTGCAGTTTGCAGTTGAAAGGCGCGGAAGCGGCAGTTCGAGAGCGTTTCCCAGGAGGACGGGACCGGCGGCGGAGGCGCCGTCGTCCCACACGGCCACGCTTCGTTGCGCGGAGGAAAATTCAACGGCCAAAATCTTCATGGGCAAGTTCACGAGCTGGTTGGTTGAGGGGAATCGGCGCACAGCGCAGACGCTGCAACAAAATCTTCATAGGCAATTTCACGATCTGTTTCGCCCAGGGTTTTGAATTGCGCGCGGCGGAACGGGCCGGGCGCAATCCAGGGAAGTCCGGTCCCGTCCAGCCATCGTTCCACCCATTCCACCACCGTCACCCCTTCGGGACGGACCAGATACGGCTCCAGGCCGGCGGCGATGATTTGTTCGCGGGTGTCGAGGCGGTAAAGATCCAAATGGAAGAGGGGCAGGCGGCCGCCGGGATATTCATGGACCAGCGCATAAGCGGGCGAGGCGACGCGCGCGGCGGCGTTCAAGCCGCGGGCCAGTCCCCTGACCAATTGCGTTTTGCCCGCGCCCAGGGGACCGCTCAGGCCAATGACCCAGCCGCAGCCGCACTGGGCGGCCCAGGCTTCGCCCAGCGCCTCGGTCTCGGCGGGACTATGAGAAATGAACGTAACCATGTGCTTCGAGGGCGCGAACGCCGCTGGCGTCGCGCAATGTCAAACCGGGCGTGGCGGTGATCTTGCCGATGCAACTGAGGCGGAGTTTGGGAAATTGTCTGCGCCAGGCGTCGGACAGCGGGACGGCGTCGCGGGCGGCCACGGCGAAGAGCAGTTCGTAATCCTCTCCGTCGGTCAAGGCGGCGAGCAGGGGCGTTTTGGCGGGGGCCTTCGGATCGGGCCGGAGGCCCGACGCTACATCTGCCGACGCTGCACGGCGGGCGGCGCGGCTGATGGGGATGGCGCGGACCAGGAGTTCCGCCCCCATGTTGCCGCGCTCCATCAGATGCCGCAAGTCGCCGGCCAAACCATCGCTGAGATCAATCATGGCGTGAATGGAAAAATGCTCCGCCAGCCAGCGGCCTTCTTCCAGGCGCGGCTCGAATTGCAGATGTTTTCCCGCCAGCGAGCCGCCCAATTCGCCGGTGACAAACAGCGCGTCGCCGTCCCTGGCCCCGGACCGCAGCACGCATTTGTCCCGCGCAACTTCGCCCAGGAGCGACACCGAGATCAAAAGCCGCTCCGGGTTGGAGGTTGTTTCCCCGCCGACGATGGCGACGCCGTGGCGGCGTGCCAGAAGGTTCATGCCGTCGTAAATCTTCTTGATAAATTCGGCATCGAAGTCTTTTGGGAGCGCGATTGTCACCAGGGCGGCCAGGGGACGGCCCGCCATCGCGGCGATATCGCTCAGGGGGCGCGCCAGCGCCTTGTGGCCGATGCTCTCCGGCTGCGCCGAGGGCAGGAAATGGACGCCTTCCACCACCGCGTCGGTCTTGAACAGCAGCGCGCGCGCGGGCTGGCCGGAATCCAGCACGGCGCAATCGTCGCCCGCGCCGGCAATGACGCCGGAATTGGAGGGGAGCGAAGCGCAGAGAGCGGCAATGAGTTCGAATTCGTTCATCTGACAGGAATGTGGGAGCCGGCTCCGGCGGCGAGCATGGCGAAAAGAAAATTGGTGAAATTAAACAGGCTGTGGGCGGTGATCGAAGCCCAGAGGCTGCCGGTCTTTTCGTAGAGGAAAATCAACACCAGCGAGAACAGGGTCAGCGGCACGAACGAAAGCGTGTTGAAGTGCATTCCGGCGAACAGCAGCGAGGTCACCCACAAAGCTGTCCGCGGAAAGCCGCCCTGTTTGATGGATGGGTAAAGGATGCCGCGAAACATCATCTCCTCCGCCACCGGCGCGATCAGCACCGCCAGCACACCGACCAGCGCCTGTTCGCCCCACGGCAGACCCGCCTTCTGCAACTCCACGACCAGCTCCTGCCGCGCCGCGGGATGCCGCGTGGCCAGGGTAATCAGATAGCCTAACAAACCTTGCAACCCCCAGGCGACGGGCAGAAAGAGCAGCGCCCCCCCCAGGCCCCAGAGAACCGCCCTGCCCCGCCGGAACGATTCCAGGCCGAAGGCTTCGCTCCAGGGAATGGGAGTTTCGCGCAGGAAGAACCAAATCCACACCAGGCTGCCGACATGGAAAAAAAGGGTCATGACCGCCAACTGCGCGAGTTCGCGGTGATCGTCGGTCAACCCTATTTTATCGCTCTGCAACAGGCTGGCCAGGCAAAGGCCAAAAGAGAGCGTCATGAGGATGCCCAGGAACAGGCGCGCAACGGAATCGGCTCTCCACGGTTTTTCAGAAATCACACCCAAGGCTAGAGTTTCGGCGGCAAATTTCAAGGGTCAAAGTGAGGCGGCGGGGTGGCCGGTTCTTAATCTTAATCCTAATCTTAATCTTAATCTCTTTGGCGCAACGCATCGGAACTTGGTATTAGGATGGAGATTAAGATTAAGATTAAGATTATGAGGGGGCCGCAATGAAGTGAAATGCGGCCCTCTGACCGAGAAATGAAAGTTCTTATTTCTGCCAAGGCGTGCGACCCTTACTGGGGATCGGAATCGCAGGTCGGCTGGTCGGCGGTGCGCGGCCTGGCCAAGGACCACGATTTGTGGGTCATCACCGGCAAACGCAATCAGGCGCATTTGGAGCGCGCGCAAGCCGGGGGGCTGGTCCCAAAGAATGTTCGTTTTGCTTACGCCGGATCGTTCGGACGGTTTTCATCAAACCGAATGTGGGCGCGGTTTCAGGACTGGGGGGAATACCTCCGTTACGCCAGAGCGGTACTACCCATCGCCCGGGATCTCCATCGGAAAGTGCGCTTTGATCTGGCGCATCATCTGACCATCGCGACCTGGAGAGTCGCTTCCCCGCTTTGGAGGCTGGACATTCCGTTTGCGTTCGGGCCGGTCGGCGGCAATGAACAGTTCCCGCTTCGGTTCCTGCCGATGCTTCGCGGCGCCGCCAGGGCTTTTGAACTCTGCCGCATGGGATCCAACCTGGTCTCCCGGCTTTCCCCTTCAGTGCGGGCGTGCCTTCGCCGCTCCTCGCATGTCCTGGCGGCCAACCCGGAAACGGCCGCCCTGGCGGCGCGCATGCGCGGCTCGGATGCCGATGTCACCTGCCTGTCGCCGGGATTTTTCGGGGACGACAAGATCGGGGAGTTTGCCGCTTCCAACGCGGCCAAAGACCTGCGCGCGCCGCTGCGCCTGTTTGCGGGAGGCAATTTGGAAGGACGGAAAGGGGTCGCTCTTGCGTTGCGGGCGCTGGCGCGTGTCAAGAGCACGGGAGTGAAGTTCCGCTACCGGTTCTGCGGCGCGGGGCCGGAATCGGAGGCCATGCGTCAACTGGCGGCCAGCCTCGGCTTGCAAGAGGACGCGCTTTTTGGGGAGGCATTGTCCGGGCCGGCTTACCGGGAGGAACTGGCGGCAACGCATGTTTTCCTGCTTCCCAGTTTTCGCGAGAGCACCGGGTTGACCATGATGGAAGCGATGCTGGCGGGTTGCGTGCCGGTCGTGGCCGATTGCGGCGGGCCGGGGGGGATCGTGACGGCTGATTGCGGCTATAAGATCGCCGTGACGACCCCGGAGCAAATGGTGAACGAGATTGCGGAGGCGATTGTGACGATGGATCGCGGGCGGGAGATCCTCTTGACAAAAGGCAGCGCGGCGGCGGAGCGAATTGCGACCTGTTATTCAGAAAGCAACTATCGCAAGGTCGTCGGTTCCATCTATGGCTCCATGATGGATTGAAGCGCGCAGTTTCATTCTCCGTTGCCTCTGTTTTCTCCTGTTCAAACCATGCGCCATCCGCGATTCAATGAAAAAGAACTTCTGAACACGAGAAAACAGAGATACGAGAGTCAAAGGTTATCAAACTATCTTTTTGCACTATTTTGTTCATGCATTCGGCGCTTTCATTTTTCCTTTCGGCTGAAAAGTAGGTTGTTTAGATGTGACCCCGTTGGCTTATGACCCCGTTGGCTTATGATGCTATGGATTCCGGGTCACGGTGAGCCGATGCGGTAGAACCGTCCGGCGCTGGCCGGCTGCGCCGGTTCGCTGAAGTGGAACAGGCCGTTGGTGAGCATCACGTTCGTTAGTGCCGTCCAAACGGGATCGCCCAGATTCGTGCTGGCTTCCACCACGATGGGGATCCCGGCCGTGCCCTTGATGTCGAATCCAAATTGGTTGTTCTGCACGCCAAAGTTGCCGCCGCCGGTTTGGATCAGCGGGTTCCAGAGGACAGACGGAATCTCCTGATATGTGCTGTTCCAGCCGGTGGTGCCGGGCATATAGTACGCGGTCGCGCTGCTATCGTAATAAAACACCGCTTCCGCACCCCCGCTCACGCTGGGAGCGTTGCCCTTGAAATAGACGTTGGTCAGGACGTTGCAAAATTTGAAAGCGTCGCCTCCAATGAGTGTGACGCTGGCGGGAATTGTCAGGCTCGTCAGCGGGTCGCCGTAGAAGCTATACACACCGATGGAACTGACACCGTCATGCATCGTCACGTTGGTCAGGTTGGGGCAGAATGCGAAAGCATACTCCGTAATCGTATTGATCTCTGGGGGGATCGTGATGTTGGTCAGGCCGGTTGAGCTGAACTCCCCGAATCCCAAGGTGGTGATGTTGCTCGGAAGCGTGGTTATGGGAGCGCCGGATAATATCATCCGGCCGATATTGGTC